>Ga0265297_10003072_pt1 | contig 31418 bp, 22 predicted proteins | sample Munlanlwell13791_FD_192502 | JGI IMG/M metagenome (GOLD analysis project Ga0265297, IMG submission 192502) | Leachate microbial communities from a municipal landfill in Southern Ontario, Canada - Leachate well 137-91 | ecosystem: Engineered > Solid waste > Landfill > Unclassified | place...
GCGTTGATGGTGGCCGACGCGTTTGCACTGGCGTTTTTCACAATGCTCGGCACGCAGAAGGGCGTGGTGCTTCATTTCTCACCACCGGTGGCGGTGCTGCTCGGCGTGGTCACGGGAGTGGCGGGCGGCATCGCGCGCGACGTGCTGACAGGAGAAGTCCCGATGGTGTTCCGGCCGGAGATACACCTCTACGCCACGGCGTCGTTGTGCGGCGCGGTCCTGTACGTGGTTCTGCCCGGCGTGGGCGCAGGCGATTCGCTGGCGACGCTGGCCGGCGCGGGGTTGGTGCTGGCGTTGCGTCTGGCGGCGATTTACTGGAAGCTATCGCTGCCGTTGTTCGAGGCACGGTAAAAATCTTTTGCGTCCGCCGCCAAAATCGCAGATAATAAATCAGTTTGAGGCAAGAATGATAAATAGAAATCAGCGATTTTTGCGGGGCGGTTTCACACTGGTGGAATTGTTGGTGGTGATGACGATCCTGGGCATTTTGGCGGCCTTGATGTTTCCGGCCCTTACAAGCGGCAAGAGAGCGGTGGAAAAGGCCACCTGCGCCAACAACATACACCAAATCAGCGTGTTCATTGTCCAGTATGCGCGCGACAAAGACCTTTATCCCGAAGGCGGGCGATGGGCGGGGACCTCCAGTGTTGAGGATGGCCCGCTCGGCCGGTATGTCAAAGAACCCAAGATCTACGCCTGTCCAACCGACACGCAATTGAAGGATGCATTGAAGAGACGCAGCACGCAGCGGCTGACCAGTTACGCGTATAACAGTTGGTTCGATAGGAAACCGTCCAGCGTCTCGGTGGATATGTCTCGGGCGGTGCTTCTGATGGAGCCCAATGTGGGCAGCGGCGGAACCATGCAGCAGAGTTTTCAGGGCGCCGGCGCACCCCGCCTCACCGACCGGCACAACGGCGGCGGCCACATCGCTTATGGCGATGGGCACGCGGAGTTTTTCACCCAGCAACGTTTCCAGAAGAACAAGTCGATCATCTTCGAAATCACGCGCTGAGCCAACGCAACGCCAACACGCAACGCGCTGAGTTGGACGTTGCGTTATCGGTTCGCGGCTTTTTTATAAGTATCGATCCCCGCCAGCACCGCCATCGCCAGTCTGTCGCGGTGAGTCGATTGGCTGATCAACCGCACATCGGACGCGTTGGAAAGGAATCCGCACTCGACCAGCACACCGGGGCACGTCAGATCCTTGAGCACTTCAAACCGCGCCCGCTTCACACCACGCTCCACCGCGCCTGTCCGCCCGACAAGGCCCTGCTGAATGCAGTGCGCCAGCACCACGTTGTCGTTGTCGAAGCGGTTGCCGCTGAAGCTCACAAAATCCGCGACACTCAACGTGCCACCCTTGGTGGAAGTGGACTGTGCGCCTGCAGGTGTCAGGCAAAACGTCTCCGTCCCGCGCGGCTCGGCGGATGGCGCGGAGGAATTGAAATGCAGGCTCACAAACAAATCCGACTTCTGCGCCCGCGCAAATGCCGAGCGCGAGTCCAGCGACATCTCACGGTCGTCGTTGCGCGTGAGCAACACCCTGTACCCCCTCTGTGCCAGCAACACCTGCAGCCGCTTGGCCAGATCGAGCGTCAATGTCTTCTCTGACAGCCCGTTCCGGGCGTGCGTGCCTTGATCCGGCCCACCGTGGCCCGGATCAATCACAATCGTCCGCAACGGCCACACCGCCGCCAGTCCCGTTCGCCGCAGCAGCGGGTCAAGCGTCTTGACCACGTCAATCGCCGGCACCCACACTTGATGGCTATGCAACGCCAACGGCGCGCTCAGCCAGTATTTCACTCCCTGCACCTCCGCCTCGCGGCTGTCCACCGTCAGCCGCACCCGCACCTGCGACGATGTCAGCATGACCGTCCGGTCACGGTTCACCTGTCCCCTCAGTCCAAACACTCTCATCACATCCCCCATGGCCACGTATTCACGACCATAAACATGTCGTGTCGTGAGCACGAGGGATTGCGCTGGCCCGGCCCACGCGCCGATCACGCAGGCAATCCACACGCTCATCCACCCCAAAGGCAACCGGTGTTTCATGCTTGGCTAAAAACTTGTTCTGTTTCAGATACTCGATAACACCAGCCATTTCAAGATGGAACGCGAGAACCGTCCTCGCCTGCAAATGAACATTCTGCCGTCACCGGATGTTGTGATATGTTTGCGCCAACGAAAACGGAGGATCCATCATGAAACTGACCTATTGGAGCCATTCATGCTTTCTTCTGGAAACCGGCACGCACCGGCTGGTGATAGACCCCTTCCTGACCAGCAATCCGAAAGCGCCGATCAAGGCCGACGCGGTAAAATGCGGTTTTGTGCTCGTTTCACACGGCCATAACGACCACGTTGGCGACGCCGTCAGCATTGCCCGCCGCAACAACGCGACCATCATCGCCAACTACGAGATCGCCACGTTCTGCAGCCAGCAGGGTGGAAACGTCCACCCGTTGCACATCGGCGGCAGCCATACGTTCCCGTTCGGCCGTGTCAAGCTGACCATCGCCCACCACGGCTCCGGTTACGAGACGGATACCGGTTTCCTCTACATGGGCAACCCGGCCGGTATTCTCATCACCGCCGAGGGCAAAACTGTTTATCACGCCGGCGACACCGGTTTGTTTCTCGACATGCAACTCATCGGCCGGCTGAACCACATTGACGTGGCGTTGCTGCCCATCGGCGATAATTTCACCATGGGTGTGGAAGATGCTGTCGAAGCCGTCGCGATGCTGAAGCCGCAGGTTGTCATCCCGATGCACTACGACACGTTCGACGTCATCCACGCAGATCCCGCCGAGTTCGCGCGCAAGGCCGCCACCACTGGAGCGCGCGTCAACCCGCTTCGCATCGGCGAAAGCATCGAGTTCTGACAACCGCCGCGGCAAAATTTTTTTGTAAATCGAAATAGCCATTGACCCGAGAGAAGAATGGTGTAAGTTGTATTGCAGTGAGCGAAGGCTCACACAGATTTCGCGGCGGTCCAGATCCAAAAGATGGGCTTGCCGCGGTGAAGGTTCAGGCGACCCTCGGGTCGCCTGAACCGTTTTTGGCCCCTTGACTTGCCCGCTTGCTCCTTTAAGCTGCCGTCATTCATGAGTTCCATCGTTCACGTCGCGCTCGGAGAGCGCAGCTACGACATTTTAATCCGCGAGGGCCTGCTGGGTCAGTTGCCGGAATTGCTGCAACCACTCAAACTCGGCCGCCGCTGCGCCATTCTCACCGATACCAACGTCGGTCCGCGCTACGCCGCCACCGTTCGCGATGCACTCACCGCAGCGGGTTGGAGCGTCAGCGTCCACGTTGTGCCGGCGGGTGAAAGCTCCAAGTCGCTCCATGTGGCCGGAAAACTTTACGAAGAACTTGTCGAGGCGCGGCTGAACCGCCGCTCGTTCGTGCTGGCGCTCGGCGGCGGTGTCGTGGGCGATTTAGCGGGCTTCATCGCGGCAACGTTCCTGCGCGGTGTGGATTTCGTGCAGGTGCCGACGACGCTGCTGGCCATGGTGGACAGTTCTGTCGGCGGCAAGGTGGCGATCAACCTGCCGCAAGGCAAGAACCTGGTCGGCGCCTTCTACCAGCCGCGAATCGTCGCGGCTGACATTGCCACGCTGGCGTCGCTGCCGGAGCGCGAGTTTCGCGCCGGCGTCGGCGAGGTCATCAAGTACGGCGTCATTTACGATGCGGCGCTTTTTACCACGCTGGAGCGGGAACTGCCCGCGCTCATGGCGAAGGACACCGGCGTGTTGTCGCGCGTGATCGCTCGTTGTTGCGAGATCAAGGCCGACGTGGTTTCCAAGGACGAGCGAGAGAGCGGACTGCGCGAGATTCTCAACTTCGGCCACACCGTCGGCCACGCCATCGAGGCCGTGACTGAATACGGCCGTTACCTGCATGGCGAAGCCATCGCCATCGGCATGGTGGCGGCAGCGCGGCTGTCACAGAAACACGGCGGGCTTGCGGCGGCGGACGCGGATCGCATCGAGGCGTTGTTGCGCCGCGCCGGTTTCGATCTCCAGATGCCCAACGTGCCGTTGGATCGGCTGCTCGCTGCGATGCACTCGGACAAGAAAGCGCGCGACGGCGGGCTGCGCTTCGTGCTCGCCCGCCGTATCGGCGAGGTTTTCTCCAGCGACGCCGTCAACGAGCCGGATATCAAGGAGGTTCTCCATGTCAGCCGTCGGTGAATCCATCGTCCGTGAATTTTTCGAGTTGAACGGTTTTCTGGTTTGCCAGCACCGTAAATACGCCGTCATGGCGCGCGCGAAAACCGCCGACGAGGAAATAGATTTCCTCGTCCATAATCCGCACGCCGACCCCGCCGCCGGCCCGCCCAGCTTCATCATCGGCCCCGATGACTTGAAGCGCGTGGCGCGCGCCATTGTGGTCGTCAAGCCATGGCACACCGAGCGATTCGGTCCGTCGGTCGTCTCAAAAACACAACTGCTGAAGTTTGTCGAGAAACGATCCCTCGATGCCGCGGATCGCCGGCTCGGTCACGACGGACCCTTACTGAAGCTGCTGGTGTTGCCGGATCTGCCGGCCAGCGAATCGCTCAAGTCGAAGACCATCGAATTGCTGCGCGCCGCCGGAGTGGACGCGGTCATCATTTTCCGTACGATGCTGCTGGAGTTGATCGGTTCGGTGGAGGTCAATCGCAACTACGCCAAGAGCGACCTGCTTCAAATCATACGTTTGCTGAAGCTCTACCATTTGCTCAAGAGCCCGCAGCTCGATCTGTTCGCGCGAAAGAGAGGCCAGAAGCCGGAAACCAGCAGTCAGTAGTCAGTTCTCATCACCATGAACTCGCGCGAAGCCTACATCGCGCTCAACATGATTGACCATGTGGGGCCGGTGCGTGTGAAGCGGCTGCTCGACCGTTTTGGCCAGCCGCAGGCCATCCTCACGGCCAACGCAAGGGAATTGACGCAGGTCGAGGGCATCGGGCCGGAGGTGGCGAAGGCCATTACCGGCTGGCAATCGCAGGTGAATCTCGACGATGAGCTGAAACGCATCGCCGACTTCGGCGCACGCGTGCTCACACTTGACGATCCCGACTATCCCGCCAACCTCCGGCAGATTTACGATCCGCCGCTGGCGCTCTATATGAAAGGCTCGCTGGAGCCGCGCGACAAGCACGCCATCGCCATCGTCGGCTCACGGCAGACGACTTACTACGGTTTGGAAAGTGCGCGCAAGTTCGGCTACCAGATCGCCTACGCCGGCATGACGGTCGTCAGCGGCATGGCGCGCGGCATTGACACCGCCGCGCACCAGGGCGCGCTTGCCGCCAACGGCCGCACGCTCGCCGTTCTCGGCACCGGTCTTGATATCGTTTATCCGCCGGAGAATGGCGTGCTCTACGAGAAGATTGCCAGCGGCGGCGGCGCTGTGCTGACGCAGTTTCCGTTCGGCGTGCGGCCCGATGCGCAGCATTTCCCGCTGCGTAATCGCATCGTCAGCGGTCTCTCGCTTGGCATCCTCGTCGTCGAAGCTGGCAACGGCAGCGGCGCGCTCATCACGGCCAACATGGCACTCGACCAGGGCCGGCAGGTTTTCGCGGTGCCGGGCAGAATTGATTCACCACAGTCCAAAGGCTGCCATCGCCTCATCAAGGGTGGTGCAAAACTCGTTGAGGATGTCGAAGACGTGCTCTCCGAATTCGAGGATTTGTTTCCCAAAGTCTCCCGTCCGGACATGCCGGCGGCCGACGCGCCCGCGCTGGAACTTTCGGAAGCGGAGCAGAAAGTATTCGACGCGGTGGGCAACGACGAAACCGACCTCGATCAGGTCATCCGGCAAAGCAGGTTGACAAGCGCTGAGGTTTTCGCCACGTTGCTCCAACTGGAAATGAGACGCAGGGTCCGTCAACTGCCGGGCAAGCGTTTCGTTCGCACCCAAGCATGAGCGCAAAACATCTTGTCATCGTTGAGTCGCCCGCCAAGGCGAAGACGATCAATAAATATCTGGGCAGCGACTACGTCGTGAAGGCCTCGATGGGCCACGTTCGCGATTTGCCCAGCACCGGCCTGTGCGTGGACATCAAGAACGACTTCGAGCCGACCTACGAGGTTTCGCCAAAAAAGAAGCAGGTGGTTGCCGAACTGAAAAAGGCTGCCGAGCCTGCTGAGATTGTCTTCCTCGCGCCTGACCCTGACCGCGAAGGCGAGGCCATTGCCTGGCACCTGCGCGAGCTGCTCGCGAAAAACAAGAAGGACCACAAGCGGTTTCGCCGCGTTGCGTTCAACGAGATCACAAAGAACGCCGTTCAGCAGGCGTTCCAGCAACCGCACGATATCGAGATGCAGCGCGTGGACAGCCAGCAGGCACGGCGCGTGCTCGACCGCATTGTCGGCTACCAGATCAGCCCATTGCTGTGGCGCCGTGTCCGTGGCGCGCGCAGCGCCGGCCGCGTGCAAAGCGTGGCCGTGCGGCTCATCGTCGATCGCGAGCGGGAAATCCGCGCGTTCGTGCCCAAGGAATACTGGTCGGTCGAAGCGGAGCTGCGCAAACTCGTGGACCCGCGCACGCCGTTCCACGCACGGCTGGTCCGCATCAACGATGAGAAGCTGATTGATGTCGAGAAAGGCTTGTTCCTGCTCGGCGACCAAGGCGCCGCCGACGCCGCGAAGGCCGAACTGGAAGGCGCGGCGTGGCGCGTCGAGAAGGTGGACGAGCAACCGCGCAAACGGAATCCGTTCCCGCCGTTCATGACCAGCACGCTCCAGCGCGCCGCCTCCACCAACCTCCGCCTTGGCACCGACCTGACCATGCGCATTGCGCAGCAGCTCTACGAAGGCGTCGAGGTGGGCAACGAAGGTTCGGTGGGTCTCATCACTTACATGCGTACCGACTCACTCACGGTCTCGCGCGACGCGCAGGCCGAGGCGCTCGCCTACATAAGCGAGACGTTCGGGACGGAATACGCGCCGGAGTCGCCGAACCTCTACCGCTCGCGCGAGACAGCGCAGGGCGCGCACGAGGCGATCCGCCCCACGTCGGTTCGGCGCACGCCGGAGAGCGTGGCGCCGTATCTGGACCACCAGCAGCTCGCGCTCTACACGCTGATCTGGAGACGGTTTGTCGCAAGCCAAATGGCGCCGGCGCAATTGCTCGTCAAGAGCGTGGACATCCTCGCGCGCAACGAGTGCGTTGCCACGCCTCGCGACTTTGGGTTCCGCGCCAGCACCACGCAGGTGACGTTCCCCGGGTTTCTGAAGGTTCACGGCGTCGAGGAAGGCGACGAGGACAAGACGGCCGAGGAAGCCGGCGAGGCGATTCCGCCGTTGACCGCCGCCGAGATATTGGATCTGCTCGGCTTGAAGCCCGAGCAGCATTTCACTGAGCCGCCGCCACGCTACTCCGAGGCGACGTTGATCAAGGTGCTGGAGGAACTCGGCATCGGCCGCCCCAGCACCTACGCGCCGACCATCTCAACGATCCAGAAGCGCGAATACGTCGAGAAAGAGAAAGGCCGCCTCAAGCCAACGCCACTCGGCGAGACGACGACGGACCTGCTCGTGAAGTGGTTCCCCGAACTGCTCGACGTGAAATTCACCGCGCAGATGGAGGAACAACTCGACGAAGTGGAGTCGGGCAAGATCGAGTGGCACGAATTGCTCAAGCGGTTTTACAAGGGTTTCAAGCCGGCGCTCGACAAGGCGAACGAGGTCAAGAAACCGGAAAAAACTCACCTCAAATGCCAGGACTGCGGCGCACCGATGGTCATCAAGCACGGTCGCAATGGCGATTTCCTGACCTGCTCAAAATACCCGAAGTGCAAAAACGCCGCCAACTTCATCCGCGACGAGGCCGGCGTCGTCCACATCCAGGAGCCAGAAAAGCTGCACATTAAGTGCGAGAGGTGCGGCCAGCCAATGACGGTGCGCAACGCGCCGAACGGCGAGTTCCTCGCTTGCTCCTCCTACCCGGAGTGCAAGAACACCATGAACTTCACGCGCGACGTCAATGGCGGCGTCGTGCCGGAGAAGAAAGAGGAGACCGGCGTCAAGTGCGAGAAGTGCGGTGAGCCGATGATCGTCAAGAGCGGCAAGAACGGCGAGTTCCTCGCCTGCTCGGCATACCCCGAGTGCAAGACGACACGGAACTTCACGCGCGGCGCCGCGGGGGCCATCGTGCCGGAGAAGAAAGAAGAGACCGGCATCAAGTGTGAGAAATGCGGCTCGGAGATGGTTATCAAGTCCAGCCGCCGCGGGCCGTTCCTGGCCTGCTCCGGCTACCCGAAGTGCCGCAACGCGATGAGCTTCACCCGCGACGAAAGCGGCAAGATTATCCCCAAGCCGCGTGCCGAGTCGCTGATCAAGGTGGAGGAGAAATGCGACAAGTGCGGCGCGCCGATGGCGCTGAAGGGCAGCCGCCGCGGATCGTTTCTCGCCTGCACCGCGTATCCAAAGTGCAAGAGCACCAAACCGCTGTCGGACAAGTTGAAGGAAGAACTCGCTGCCGCCCGCGCCAAGATCGCCGCCAGCCAACCCCAGACTGAAGCTGCTCCGGGTGTTGCGCCGGGCGCGAAGCCGAAGGCGATGCTGACCAAAATCGAGTGCGAAGAATGCGGCAAGCCGATGGCCGTCCGGCAGGGGCCGCGCGGACAATTCCTCGGCTGTTCCGGTTATCCGAAATGCCGCAACGCAAAACCGATGCCGTCTGGCCTCGAACTCGCTGACGAAACACCCGCAGCCGAACCGGCCGCTCACGGGCCGGTGGAAGCGACGGCGGAACAGTTGAAGCAGAAGAAGGCCATGGCGCCTTCTCCGACCGCTGAGCCTGTCGCTGCGGCCAAACCGCCATTGCCGGCGACGACCGACGAGAAGTGCGAGAAATGCGGCGCCCCGATGATGATCCGCAGTGGCCGGTTTGGGCCGTTCATGGCCTGCTCAGCCTACCCGAAGTGCAAGACCACGAAAAAAATGACGCCGTCGGAGTAGCCGCCTGGCCCGACGAACTGGTCCGGGATTTCCTGCAATACCTGCAGGCCGAGCGCAACGCCTCGTCCCTCACCCTTCGCAACTATGAACAGTGCCTCCGCGAGTTCCGCGTGTGGATGGCAGAGAGCGGCAAGCGGCAAGGGGCAGGCGGCAAGGGGACAGTGGCGGGAGACAAGAGCAGTTCAATCCCACGGACCACAGAAGTTTCGTCCTCCGCTCCCCCCTTGCCTCCCATCAACTGGCGTTCCATCGAACCGTTCCAATGCCGGCGCTACCTGATGGCGCTGATGCAGGCGGGACTGAAGCGCGCAACGGTGGCGTTGCGCATCGCCGGCCTGCGATCGTTCTACCGCTTCCTCATGCGGCGCGGCACTGTGAAGGACAACCCGCTCAGCGGCCTTATCATGCCAAAGCGCGAGAAGCGCCTCCCACGATTCCTGACACTCCAACAAGTCAACGACCTCCTCAACGCGCCGCTGAAAATCGCCGAGTCTGCATCTGACGGTAAGAAGCGTCGCCCCGGCCGTCCGCCAGCGGCGTTCGTGCCGTGGCGCGACAAAGCCATCCTCGAAACCCTCTATAGCGGCGGCCTACGCGTTCACGAAATCTGCAACCTGAACCGCGGGCACATTGATCTGCTCAGCGAGGTCGTCATCGTGCGCGGCAAAGGTGGCAAGGAACGGCTCTGCCCCGTGGGCCGGCCCGCGCTTGACGCGATCGAGGTTTACTGGTCCAAGCTGCCGCCACAGGCCCCGCATGGGCGCGACATGCCGGCGTTCCTCGACAGCCACTTGCGCCGTCTCCGGCCACACGAGGTCCAGCGCAAGATGAAAACCTACCTGAAGATCGCCGGCATCGGCGCAGACCTGACTCCGCACAAGCTGCGCCACAGCTTTGCCACACACATGCTCGATGCCGGCGCGGACCTGCGCAGCGTGCAGGAACTCCTCGGCCACTCCAGCCTCTCCACGACTCAGGTCTACACCCACGTGACGTCCGCCCGGCTCAAGCAGGTTTACGACAAGACGCATCCGAGAGCGTAGCGCGCATTGCCAGTGGAATTGGGACTGGCTCGCCCGCCCTCGCAAAAGTCGGATGGGTTTCGCTGCTGTAGCGTCTGCGAGCGTGTTTGGCGGGCAGAGGTTTCGTTCTCAAAAACTTTTGCTGGACGGTGGCGGCGCGGGCCGACAACACTCCTGTCATGCAAGTCAATCTCGCTACTCTCATCACTGACGCGAGCCGCGTCATCGGCAGCGTGCTCAACCACGAGGCCGCCATCCGCGCCAGCGCCGACGCAATGACTCGCGCGCTGCTGGCGGGCGGGAAGATTCTCACCGCCGGCAACGGCGGTTCCGCCGCCGACGCGATGCACCTCTCCGAAGAGCTTGTCGGCCGCTACAAGGGCAATCGTCGCGCGCTGGCCTCTGTCGCCCTCAACTGCGATGCCACCGCACTGACGTGCATTGCCAACGATTTCTCCTTCGACGAAATCTATTCCCGGCAAATCGAGGCGCTCGGTCGCGAGGGTGACGTGCTCGTGATCTTCTCCACCAGCGGCAACTCGCCGAACATCCTCAACGCCCTCGATGCGGCCAAAAAACGCGGCATGGTCACCGTCGCGATGCTCGGCAAGAGCGGCGGCAAGGCCAAGGGTCGTGCCGACCACGAGATCATCATCGCCAGCCCCGATGGCGCACGGGTTCAGGAAGCGCATACGCTCATTCTGCACTTGTGGCTGGAGTTGATTGAGGCGGCAGTGAAGTAGTGCGCCCGCCGCGGCCAATCACAGTGGTCGCAGCCAGATGTTGCGGAAACGGACGGGGCAGTGATGACCCGCCAGACGCAGCGGGCCTTTGCTGATCTTCTGTTTGTATTGGGCGACGATGCGGTGGCCGGTCTCGCCGTGAATCTCTTCGTTCAGTTGGACCAGCATGCCATTGTGGAAGAGTGTCACACGCGCGGCCTGAACGAGCTTGTCGCCGTCGAACTCCGGCGCGGTGAAGACGATGTCGTAGCTCTGCCACTCGCCCGGCTTGCGGCAGGCATTCACGAGCGGCGGTTTCTGGCCGTAGATGGCAGCGGCCTGGCCATCGGGATAGAGCTTCTCGTTGTAGGAATCGAATATCTGGATCTCGTAGAGGCCCATCAGCATGACACCGTTGTTGCCGCGGTTGTACCACGGGCCTTCGAAGTTGGCCGGGCACATCCACTCGATGTGAATCTGGCAACTCCCGAATTCTTCTTTCGTCACGAGGCTGCCTGAAACCGCTTCAATGCAGCCGTCCACGATCTTCCAGGTGTTTGTCTGCCACTGCGCGAGGTCCTTCCCGTCGAAGAGCGAGATGGCATCCGACGGCGGCGGCGCGGGTGCGGGCGCGGGGCCGGGGTCGATTCGCTTCGGCGCGGGCCGGTCGGGATCGTGCACAAGCCAGCCATACCACGGCAGCTTGGGCGTATCCTTGTAGCCGGAGACGCCGGAACCGTCCTTGGCATGAACCAGTTCAGCGGCGTAGACGCCGAAGGAGAACGAGAGCAGTATGAACCCCACAAAGAGTGCCCGTATGAAAGAGGAGACGTTTTTCATAAGTGAGCGCAATACTACGGCGGCGTTCGCTGATGGACAAGAACGGGATTACGCTGGCCCGCTGTTCACTCGTAGATGAACTGCGCCGTCGCCGTGCAGTCGCGGCTGGCCACCACGCGTACCCAGTAGGCGGCGAACTCCGCGGGAAAACTGTCTTCGACCGGCTTGCCGGGCTGCACCGTGACGGTGCGGACATGCGACCACGCGCCGGTGCCGGTGAAGTCGGCTTCGATGCGGAAGTCCACGGGCTGATTCGTTGTGTGGGAGAAGGCGAATCGCTTCCGGTCGAAACCGGTCATCAGATAGGCGTCACTTGGTTCGCCGGCTTTGACAGCCGTGTCCTTCCACGGTCCGCCAACACCGCGCGGTTTGCCAAACTGCCAAAGATCGTCCACCGTGCCCGTCCAGAGCGCGCACTGGCCGTCGTCGGAGCGGATAATGTGCGGGTTGTCGCGCGGCGCGTCGGCGGCCACGCCGCTCATCACGAGCAGGCCGCGATACGAAGCGTAATCCTTGATGCGGCGGTTGTGCGTGGCGATGGGACGCACCTTGGCCATGCCGCCTGCGTTTTCGGCGGGCAATTCGTAGAATGTGCCGTGGACGTTGAGCAGATCGCGTTCAGTGCAGACCTCGCGGCTGATGCGCTCGTCGCCGAGCACGCCGGGCCGATTAAACGCCAGGTCGCCCTTCGGCAACCGCCAGCGCTGGCCCCTTTCCTCGACGAGCACAGACGCCGCGTCCACAGTGATGACATTCTGCGGGATCGGGACGTTCTTTCGCATCCACTCCATGCCCTTTGCGTCGTCGTCGCGGCGAAGCTTCAGGTCGGCGCCGAGGATGTAGCAGCCGATATCGCCGGCGGCGTTCTGCGCGGCGAAGCGCAATGTCCGCAGGTTCGCGCCGCGCGCGTGGAGCAGGCCGCCACTGACGGTTTTGTCGCCATGCCCGGCGAGACCGGCGAACATCGCCGCCGGCTCCGTGCCACGCCGGTCGGCGTTGCTGTAGTGGAAAAACGCCGTTATCTTCGCGCAATCACCGGCCGTCTTCAGCCGGACCCACGCGCCGGTTTCCTGCGGTTTGAAGGCGATCCACTCATTGCCTTGCGCGGCGACTTCGACATCCCGGAGCTTTGTCCATGTGCCGTTGCCTTGGGTGTCCACTTCCAGTGTGACGCGGACAGGAGCGTTCGCGCCACAGGCGAGGTGCAAAGCGCGGCGGTCGTAGCCGCTGAACAGGAATGACTCGCTCGGCACACCGGCCTTGACCGCGTCGTCGAGCCAGACCGCGCCGCGACCGAGCGGCGGGCCCAGTTGCTCGATTTCCTCCGGCTTCATGAAGCGCAGGTTCGACTGCGACTGGCCGGGACCGGCGATGGCGCCCTTGAGTTTTCGCTTGTTGAGGAACTCGCTTTTGGCGGTGTCGTCGCAGCCGAGCACAATGCGGTCGCCCCAGCGGCAGAAATCGCCAACGACCTTCAGATATGTTGAGCGCGGCACGATGCCGGCGGAGTTCCCCACGGAGAACGTCTTCGGGAAATGCCAGAACGTGCCGTGCATCGTCATCATCAGCTCGGGCGCGCCTTCGGGGCCGATGTCGCGAATGCGGGGCCACTCGGTATTCCAGCCGTGCGAGCCGTCGTAGCTATGCGACGCCTTCGGCAGCCGATAGGCGTGCCATTTGCCGCCGTCCAGCAGCATCAGGATCAGCGAGCGATGGTCCCAACCGATGCTCCAGATCGGGTCGGTGTCGGGGTGCGAGTTGCCGTAAATGCCGCCGGGGCCGGTGACCTCGGTGAACTGGTTGCGCCGCACCATCTGCCAGTCGCCTTCGCCGCGCCATTCGGCCAGCGCGCCGCTGGGGATGGTCGGGTCGGTGGCAACGCGTTTGTCGCGCTCGCCGTTGTTGGCATAAACGAGGCGGCCCTGACCGGCATAGAAACCCTTGCCGTGATAGCCGGGCAATTGCGAGTCAATCTGCGCGGGATGTTTTTCGCCGGGGAACGGTTTCTTGAAATTGCCGTCGCGGATGAAACCACGCACCTCCAGTGTCTTCACGTCCACTTCGTAAAGGCCTTCCTCCATCGTAGCAAAATAGATTTTGCCGGCGGGGTCGGTGAGGTGGCGCGCGTTGCCGGTGTGGCGGCCGGGCATCTGCTTGCAGGGGATCACGCGAACATTGCGCTGCTCGTCAATGAAGTAAGGCCCGATGACGAGCTGCTTGGACTCACGATGGATCATGCGGTTCGCCGGCGTGCCACCGATGCTTTCGGGCCGGACAATCTGCCGCAAGTCGGGCGTGATCTCGTAGAGCTTGTCCGACGAGCCGCTGGGCGAGTGCGGCCCGTAACTGATGACCCAGAGCCGGTCGGCCCACGGCACGACGGCGCCTGTGCCGCACTCACCTTCATTGTTGAATGTCGCAAGGCTTGGATAAATGCCGGAGATGTTCGGCGGCTCAGCGCGAAGCGCGCCGCAGGGAAGAAGTGATGCCACCAGGAAGGCCGCGGCCACCGCGAGAACGTGATGTGGTTTCATGGGAGATAAAGCACCTTTGTCGGGAATGTGGTAACACGCCATCCCCGTATCCGGCAAGCTCCCACAAACACGACAGCCCGCCGGTCGGGCAATTGCGGCTGAACCAATACAGCCGCGCGGCGCAACCCTGTGGCCCCCTTCAACTTCACGGCGGAGATTCGTGTTTACGAACAGCCACAGGAACAGATAAGAGGAAGGTGAAGATTATTCTCGTTGGTCCTCGACAACAAAAAGGATGCCATGATCCGTTTACGATTTGCCGCTCTTCTGCTTGCCTCAAGCGTTGGCCTGTGCGCCACCGACAAAACCCCGCCGACACCGAAGTGGTTCTACGACATCACGCGCGTGGCCTACACCGATCTGCCAAACATCCAGACGCTCGGCGATTGGCCGGAGAAGCTCATCGAGGACTGCGCCAAGGCCGGGGTCCAGTTGTTCATCTCCCGTGCGCACAGCGGTGAACACTGGAATGAACTGGCTTGGAAGAGCGCGTTCGGCAAACCCGACCCGAAGATGGGCGACCGCGACCGCACACGCGAGGTGGTGGCGCTTTGCCGCAAGCACGGCATTCGTTACGTTCCCTATTATTGGGCGCAGCGTGAACCGGCATCGGTCGCGGAAGCGCATCCCGACTGGCGCTGCGTGAACAGCAAGGGCAAACCGACATCTTACCTCTGCATGAACACGCCTTACCGCGACCTCGTCCGCAATCGCATCGTCGAATTGGTCAAGGAAGTCGGCGTGGACGGCATCTTCTTCGACATGTTCCACGCGCGCAGCGACGAATGCTATTGCGCCGCGTGCAAGGCGAAGTTCCGCCAGGAGACCGGTCAGGAACCGCCGCTGAAGGAGGATTTCGACAGCATTCTGTGGCAGCAGTGGACGAACTTCAAATACCGATCCATCGAAAGCGCAATGCTGGAATTCAACCGCGCCATCAAGGCGGCGAATCCCGAAGCCGCGCTCCTGGTGAACTCCTGGAACGCGTGGGTCTATCGCCAGCCCGACCGGACGACGCACAACATCCGCAACTCCATCCGTGTCGCTGAAGTCGTGGACGGCATGTTGGAGGAGACCGGTTGGTATGACACGGTGGACCCCTCGTTCTTCGCGTTCCCGGCGCTGCACAACTTCATGAGCTGGCACCTCGGCGGCCTCTGCAAGGACAAGCGGGCGTTCATGTGGTCCTCGCCAAGCTACATGCGCACGCAGCCGGTGGGCTACACCGAAGCGGCGATTCGCGTGCTGGCAATGATGGCTAACGGCTCTGTCCCGGCGCAATCGGTGCCGGGCCGCGACGTGATGGCGCGCTACATGGCCGACATCGCCGCGCGCGACGAGTATTTCCGCAACGACCGTCTCCATCCGTGGTGCGGGCTGGTCGTGTCGGAGAAAACCGAGCTGTGGTATGGCCGCAACGACCCCAAGAACCGCTACGTCAAAGGTGTCTACGGCGCGTTCCAGACGATGATGGAGCGCCATCTGCCCGTCTCGCTTGTCACCGACCGCGACCTGGAGCGCGGCAAACTCGACGGTTGCAAGGTGCTCTTCATGCCGAACTGCGCCGCGATGAGCGACGCCGAGATGGAAACCGTTCGCCGCTTCGTCCGCAACGGCGGCGGCCTCGTCGCAACCTATGAAACATCCCTCTACGACGAGCACGCGAAGCCGCGCGACACCTTCGGCCTCGCCGACGTGCTCAACGCAAAGAAGACCGGCGCATTTGACTGCCAGCGCGTGGTCATCAGTTGGGACGTGAAGCACCAGCACGGCGCGCATCTGCACCTGGCCCCGCAACATCGTTGGGCCTCGGACCCGGTCATCCGCGAGACGCTGATGCGGCACAGCGCGACGCAGCCGCTCACCAACATCAGCTATGGTTTGCCACTCAACTCCCGGATACTTCTGGTCGAGCCGGCAAAAGGCGGCGCCAGTCCGATGCGAATTGTGACCGCCACGGCCGACAAGAAAACCGGCGAGGTCAAACGCACAAACACGCCGGCGATCATCGAGAGCACCTACGGCAAGGGCAAGGTCATCTACCTGCCGAACGACATTTCCACGTCGTTCTTCCGATTCGGCCACGAACACTGGGCGCGGATGATGGAACTGGCGTTGCGCGAGACGGCCTCCGCTCCGCCGCCAGTCGAGGTCACGGCGCCGCGCCTCGTGCAGGCGATGACACACACCCAGGGCAACCGCCTCGTGGTTCACCTGCTCAACGACGTTTCCTCGCTTGGCCGCTCGCAGAACGTTGTCGGCGAATCGCTCTACGAACGCCGCGAGGTCATCCCGATCCATGACATCACGCTGACCTTCCGCGACAGGAGCCTGCGCCGGTTCCAATTCGTTCCCGGCAACACAGAGCTGAAGGCCGCGCAAACGAAGGACGGCTGGCTCGTGACCGTGCCGCGACTGGACATGCATGGCATGGTCGTGGCGGAGTAAACTCCGGCACATCGCCGCCGTTTTGGGTTTGAACTTCGGCAGCGCACATGTCATTTAGCGGTTGCTGCCATGCACCATCCAATATCTCACTTCGTCAGGCTGTTCTTCCTGTTCACTGCGGCGACGGCTGTCGCTGCCACCACCGAGAAGTCTGCCGCCCCGCCGTGGAATCTGCGTCAGCTTTCAAAAGCGCCGCAGACCCATCCCGCGCCCGGTTTCGAGACCAACGGTGTGCGCGCGGTTTTCTTCGATGGCCTGCCGTGGCAGGGCAAACCGACGCGTGTGTTCGCCTTTATCGGTGTGCCAGAACACAAACGTGGCGAGAAAGTGCCCGGCATGGTGCTCGTGCACGGTGGCGGCGGCACGGCGTTCGCCAGCTGGGTTAAACGCTGGAACGATCGCGGCTATGCGGCCATTGCGATGGACACTTGCGGCGCGGTGCCGCGAGGTTCCTACGGCAAGTGGCAGCGCCACGACGCCGGCGGTCCTCCCGGTTGGGGTGGCTTCAACCAGATCAACGAACCCATCCAGGATCAGTGGACCCATCACGCCGTCGCCGACGCTGTCCTCGCGCACTCGCTGCTGCGCTCGATGCCCGACGTGGACAACACGCGCATCGGCCTCACGGGTATTTCGTGGGGCGGCTATCTCACTTGTATCATTGCCGGCGTGGACGACCGTTTCCGCTTTGCCGCGCCGGTCTATGGCTGCGGTTTCCTCGGCGACAACTCGGCGTGGCTGAAAAACTTCGAGCAAATGGGCAAGGAGACTGCTGCGAAGTGGTTGAAGCTCTGGGACCCATCGCGCTATTTGTCGCGCGCGAAAATGCCAATGCTGTGGGTGACGGGCACGAACGACTTTGCTTATCCGTTCGACTCGCTCCAAAAATCCTATCGCCTGCCGCCCGGCAAGCGCACGCTCTGCATCCGCGTCCGCATGCCCCACGGCCACGGCCCGGCCGGCGAAGGACCAGAGGAAATCCGCGCGCTGGCTGATAGCATCCTCAAGAAGGGCAAGCCGCTTGCGCGCATCACGGCACAGGGCCGCAAAGGAGACGAGACCTGGGCGACGTTCGAGTCGAAGACAAAGATCGCGAAAGCCGAGTTGAACTTCACCAAGGACACCGGCGTCTGGCAGAAACGGTTGTGGGAGACAACCCCGGTAAACCTGGACCCGGCCCGGCGCCGAGTCACAGCCGCCGTGCCCGCCGGCGCGACGGTTTTCTATCTCAATCTCTTTGACGAACAAGGGTTGGTTGTGAGCACGGAACACATCGAGCTGAAATGAAAACAAAATTGTCATTCCTGGTAACGCTGGCGTTGGTCGCTAACAGCTTCGCAGCAGAAACCGTTGGCGAACGGCCCTACGAGATGGTTTGGGCCAACCGCACCGAGGACACGCACCCGCCGCTGATTGATTTCGAGAACCTCGACGGCTGGAAAGTGGAGACGAAGGACGCCATTGCCACACTCACACTCTCGCGTGAACAACAACTTTGGGGCAAGCATGTCGGCAAGCTGGTCTATCGCGCCGATGGCAAACTGCCGCGTGTCACGCTCCGTCCGCCGAAGCCCATCGCGTTGCCGCAGTCGTTCGATTGCATCAACTTCTGGGTTTACGGCAATAACTGGGCGTGGGTGACCGACAAGACCACGCCGTCGGTGGAAATCGCCGTGCTCCTGCGTGGGAAAGGTGGCGCGGAGGTGCGCGTCCCGATGAGCAACGTGCGCTGGAAAGAGTGGTGGGTGATGCACCGCAAGCTCACCGTCGAACAGCTCGACCTGCTCAAGGACAGCCCGACGCTTGAGGGCATCCAGATCAGCAACGGCCGCAACAAGGACGACCGCACGCTCTATCTCGACAACCTCGCCATTTATAAAGAGGAGTTGAAACCGCTGGCGTTCGAGCCGCGCCGCAAACGCGGCATTGAGATGTTCCCCGGCCAGGGCGACGGCACGAATACCGGTTCCGGCAAGCTGCCGTTCCCGGCTCGCGAGGAAACGATCCTGCCGGACAACCTCACGAAGAGCTTCAGGACCACGCTGACGAAGGATGGCGATGCGTTTGTGTTCCGCTATCGCGGCAAGGACGGCGATCTGGAATATCGCTATGAGCCGAAGACAGGCACGCTGGGTGATGTGACCGCGCGATGGGCGGGACGCGGGGATTGGTTTCAACCGATGGCGGACGGCGGCATTTTCTTTTCGTCAGCCCAACCAGGCAAAGCCCTCGCGCCGGAAAAGCTCGAACCGCTCGGTTGCGAGCGCGTCCGGGACACAGTGATCTCGCGTTGGCGCTGCCGGCTTGGCGAGCGCAACGCGGAGGTTGCCTACACGTTCCGGCTCTGGCAGAAGTCGCTGGTAGTGGATGTGAAGTGTCCCGGCGGCGAGGTCGGTGAGATTCGTTTCGGCAAGGCTGTCGGCGTCGAGAATCCACGTCTCGTGACGCTGCCTTATATGAGCTACGGCGGGCCGCGCCCCGCAGTGCTCGTCGCCGGCCCGCAGGAAAAGCCGCTCTTCGTCTTCGGCCTGCCCGACTATTACCGCTCCAATGCGTCGTTGCTCTGGGCGGTCAACACGATCGCAGCCGACGGTGTCACCTACAACGGGGGCACGCGCTACGAGCCCAAAACCGACGGCAAGCGCAACGATTGCTTCGAGCGGTTCTTCCTGACGATCTCGCCGCGGTTTGAGGAGGTGCTGCCAAACATCCCGAACCCGAAGTCGCCGTGGATGCACGTCGCCGGCGAGCGGCTGTGGCGCGCGCATGGCGCGAGCAATCGCGAGAACGACTACGAGTATTGGAAGAACGTCGCGCGTTACGGTATGACTAAGGTGGTCATTACCGATCACGAAACCGGCTGGCGCGACGGCGGTGAGAGCTTCACGTTCCGCACGCGCACGGCGCCCAAGCGGGGCGGCGATGAGAGCCAGGCCGAATACTCCCGCAAGATTCAGGCGCTCGGTTTCCGCTACGGCATTTATAACAACTACACCGACTATGCCCCGGTCAACGAGCATTGGAGCGAGGACATGGTCACGCGCCTGTCGAATGGCGACTGGAGGCCTGCCTGGGCGCGCTGCTACAACCCGAAGCCTGCGCGCGCGGTCGAATACGAAGCGAAGCTGACGCCGATCATCCAGCAGAAGTTTCATCTCTCGACGGCCTACTGCGATGTGCATACGGCGGTGACACCGTGGGCCTATTGCGACTACGACGCGCGGGTGCCGGGCGGGGGGACATTCGCGGCGACATTCTACGCCTACGGCGAGATCATGCTCCACCAGAAGGCGACGTGGAACGGGCCGGTCTATAGCGAGGGCAACCACCACTGGTTCTACTGCGGCCTTACCGACGGCAACTATGGCCAGGACCAGGCCGCGAAGCTGCCGGTGAACCCGTGGCTCGTGGACTTCGACCTGCGCAAACTGCACCCACTCTGCTGTAACTTCGGTATGGGCAACCCCGGCATGTTTTATGGCCGCGAAGAAAACCTCGGCAAGACACCGGCCGACCGCGACGCGCATGTCGACCGTTTCCTCGCCGCGACGCTGGCGTTCGGGCACACGGGTTTCCTGGTGATGGAAGGTGGCATTCAGAACGCCATCCGCAGTTACTTCGCGCTCCAGCAAGTCCACGCCGCCTATGCGCAGCAAACCGCCACCGACATCCGCTACGCCGACGAGCGCGGCCAACTGCTCGATGTCACCGCCGCCGTTGCAAGCGATGCCTTCCGCCGCTCGCAAGTCACCACGCGTTACGCGAACGGCCTGCGCGTGACCGTCAATGGTCATCTCAGCGAAACATGGCGCATCGAAGTGCCACCCGCATCCCTGACGGCCCTGTTCGGTTCGCGAGGCAACAACACCAACAGGAATGCCAGCGCCACGCTGACACTGCCGCCGAACGGCTGGTTCGCTCGCAGTGCCGACGGCAAATTGATCGCGCTCAGCGCCATCGTGGACGGCCATCGCGCCGACTACGTGGACTCGCCGGCCTATCTCTACGCCGACGGGCGCGGGCAGTTCACCCGATTCTCGAAAGCTGCCAGCGACGGTCAACTGATCGTCCACAAGCGCGACGGCGGCGCGATGGAGGTCATTCCGGCTGGCAAGTGCGCGTCGCTGGGCATTTCGCTCAACGGCAAAACCGCCTCCGCCGTTGCGCTCGACAAGGAAGGCAAGGAGATCGGCACTGCGGAGACGCGTTTCAGCCGCGGGCTGGTTTACGTCATGCCGCAAACCAACGCGTTCAGTTACGTGTTGAAACCCGCCGCGAAACCAGCAGCGACACTCGCCTGCCCGCGCAGCGAAGTGGTGCCGGGCGAGACCGTTGTCGTGCGCGGACGTGAGCAGCACGAATTCCGTGTGCCAGCCGATACGAAACCCGGCGCGCGGCTGTGGCAACAGTTTGAGGACATGTGGATTGATTTCACCGTCGTGCCGCTGGCCGACGTGAAGCTCTCGCTCAATGACAAGTTGCAGCTCGACATCACGCCACATCTCGCGCAGCCGACGCGTGCCGAGGTGACGCTGTCTGAGATGAGCCAGACCGTCTCCGTTCTTCTTGTGCCGGAACAGCCCGCGCAGCTCTCTTTCAACTTTGCGCAACCTGTTCGCGAGGAAGCCCGCCAAGTGTCGATGAAGATCGTCGCGGGCGATCTCCGCCACGAGCAAAAGTGGTGGTTGCTGACCGAGGAATCCATCGAGTCCGTTGTGGCCATGCCGGAGAAATACGAGACCGGCCAGTGTTTTCGCAACGGTTCGCCCACCGGACTCGACGGCAAGTCCGGCGCAAACGTGCATCCCGATGTTCGCATGACTTGCGGCAGCGAGACGAAGCCCGGTCTCTTCATGCACCCGCCCTATCAAGGTGGTGTCGGCGTTGCGTTTGCGCTCTACGATCCGGTCACGCTCCCGCGCAAGCCGGCGGCGTTCCGCTGCGACATCGGCAAACGTGACGGCAGCGACCGTGGCGACGGCGTCCTGTTTCGCGTTGCTGCTGTCGAAACCGGCGGCAAAGAAACCCTCGTCGCTGAAAAACAGTGGGCCGAGCACGCGTGGGCGCCGCTCGAAGCCGACCTGTCGCGATGGGCCGGTCGGACAATCCGCATCAAACTCATCAGCGATGTCGGCCCGGCCAACAACTCCAGCGGCGATTGGGCGTGCTGGGCGAACCCGCGCATCGAGAACCGCGAGCCTGTCTTGAAGACCACGTTGCACGACCACGCGGCGCAACTGCGCCATGAACCGGCGCCGCATCCCGTCGCCAACCTTGCCGTCGCCGACTTGCGCGCCGCCAAGCGCGGCTGGCTGCATTTCGAGAGCATCGGTCTCCAGCACGGCGGCGGGTATATTTCGCACGGCCAGCTTAACGGCGTCTCGATCGGCGAGCTGCCCGGATCGCATGGCAGCGAAACCAAGGGCATATGGTCGCCAGCGGTCTCAATCCCACTGCCCGCCGAAGCCATCGCGAAGCTGGGCAGGGAGAACATCTTCAAAATCCAGAATCCATCTGCGGATAGCTTCAAAGTCCGCCGTTTTTGGATCGAACTGGAACTGGCCGACGGGCGCAAGTGCTCGTCCAAAATCCACGCGCTAACCTACACGCAACCCTCCGGATGGCTCTACGCCGAGGGCATCGGCGTGCCCGCCGACGAGAACATCGAGGTGGACATCCGTTTCCCGGCAGGCAAGTAGGTCTGGCCGCCAGCGGTTGACGCCGCTCCATACGGCATACTCGTCAGCGTTGGGTAATCGCGGTCATGGCCTGACCATTTGCTATACCGCCGTCCTGAGCTGCTCACGACGCAGCGACAGGTTCCTGGCAATCCGCCATCCGCCATCCACCAGCACAATGATCACGCAAACGATCATCACAACAGTGAGTGCGGCGTTGATGTAGCCGTTGACATTCCCCGCCTGGCCTTTGGGAATGAAATTATCGAAGACGTTGGAATAGCCAGCCACCAGTGTCGTGGCAGCCATGAACACGGCGGGTAGCGCCGTGATCAGCGCGTAGGCAGGTTTCGTGGCGTGCTTGACGAGGTAGCCGGTGCCCACCACCAGCGCGAGCGTGGCGAGCAATTGGTTGGCGACGCCGAACATCGGCCAGATGCTGGTGATGTCGTTCGCGCAGAGCAAATAACCCCACGCGACCGAGATCAGTCCGCCCGTGAGCAGGACCGTGGGCCAGTAGTTCACATCGCCCAGCTTTGGGTGGATGCGGCCGAGCACTTCCTGGATCATGTATCGTCCGACGCGCGTGCCGGCGTCCACCGTGGTGAGAATGAACAAGGCCTCGAACATGATCGCGTAGTGATACCAGTAGGCCATGAGATGGCTCATGCCGGGCAGCTTCGCGAAAATGTGCGCCATCCCGACCGCCAGCGTCACCGCGCCACCCGTGCGGCCGGCGAGGTCTTCGTTGACCATCTTCGAGAAATGGTCGAGTTCCACCGGCACGATGCCCAGCGCCGACCACTTGGACGGGTCAACGTTGATGGCCAGATAGTCGTTCGGCAGCAACACCGTGGCTGCGATCAATGCCATCACCGCCACGAACGTCTCCATCAGCATTGCGCCGTAGCCAACGAACAACGCCTCCGGCTCGTGCGCCAGCATCTTCGGCGTCGTGCCCGACGCGATCAGCGAATGCCAGCCCGAGATGGCGCCGCACGCAACCGTGATGCACACGAACGGCCAGACCTTGCCGGGAATGATCGGCCCGCCGCCGTTGATGAAGTCCGTGACCGCCGGCATCCGGATTTCCGGGCAGACGGCGATGATGCCAAGCGCCAGCAGCGCGATAGTTCCAATCTTCATGTAGGACGACAAGTAATCGCGCGGCGCCAGCAACAACCACACCGGCAGCACCGACGCCAGGAATCCATACACCGTGATCCCGATGGAAAGCTGCCCCTTCGTGTAGGTGAACAGCCGGGCGAATTCCGAGTGATGCACCCAGGCGCCAACCACGACCGCCAGCAATACCAACACCACGCCTACTATGGACGCCTCCTTCACCTTGCCCTTGCGCCAGACTTCCATGTGGACTCCCACCAGCATCGCGATGGGGATCGTCAGCAGGATCGTAAACGTCCCCCACGCACTATCGGCCAGCGCATTGACCACGACCATCGCCAACCCCGCCAGCGCCGTCGTGATGATGAACAAGATCGCCACCATCGTCACCGCACCCGACATGGGAGACAGGTTTTCCTTGGCGATCTCCGCCAGCGACCGGCCATTGGAGCGGATCGAGGCGACCAGCACCACGAAATCATGCACGCCGCCCGCGAGCACGCCGCCAATCAGCAACCACAACATGCCGGGCAAATAGCCGAACTGCGCCGCCAGGACCGGACCCACCAGCGGCCCCGCGCCAGCGATGGCGGCGAAGTGATGGCCGAAAGTGACGTATTTGTTGGTGACGTGGAAGTTCTTGCCGTCTTCGAATTGCTGCGCGGGCGTTTTGGCATCGGCACGCAAGACCAATGCGCGGCTGGCCAAAAATGCCCCGTAAAACCGATACGCCAGCGCCAACACCAAAGCTGAGATAACAACCAATCCAAGTCCGTTCATATCAATTCAATTCCACTTTCGTTCCCAACAGTTTCCTAAAAGCATCATGGGGTGGCCACGATCCTCGCACTAATACTTCGTGCGAAAACCCATCGCCCGCATCACACACCATCCTTTGGCGGCCTCGAAAAACTGAAACAGCGCCAACGCCAACAGCACGCCGGCGACGCCGCATCGGCCAAACCACCAGCAACCCACCGCAACGCCGAGGCACAACAAACCGCTCGTTGTCCGCCACAGGCGGCCGGTGCGGTCAATGTTACATTCCAGCCTCAAGCCTGTGCGTTGGGAGCGCCACCCTGACTGGCCACAAAACCACGCGCCGGGGCGCCTTCGGCCGCGCCGCCGACCTGCGTGGCCAGATAGGCGCTGCCGAGTTCTTCGATGTGTCCGATGATGTCCTGAAAATGATCCAGATGGATCTGCTCTTCGGTGACGAGCTGCTCGAAGAGCTTTGCGCTCAGAGAATCGCGACTATCGCGGCAGACTTGGTGCGCTTCGTTGTAGTCGCGCACGGCGACCTCTTCCAGTTCAGCATCATGCTTCATGATCTCCAGCACCGGCATTTTCTTCTTCGCCGGCATATCGGGCTGGCTGGTGGGCGTGCCACCGAGAATGAGGATGCGCTCGGCCAACATCTCCGCGTGGCGCATTTCGTCGATGGCAATGAGCTTGAGCTGCTGGGCAAACTGGCCGTAATCGCTGTCGGCCAGTTCATAGTGCTGGGACATGTATTGCAGGATCGCGGCCAATTCGGAAGCGCGCGCCTTGTTCAGGACATTGATGACGGTCTGTTTGCTGTCGGGTTTCGCAGCCATGATCTTTTCTCCAGGTTATCTGCTTGTTCCAGTTGCCACACATCTCTCAAAACATGGTTATTCGTAATCTTGCGTGGCAATGCCAACGCATGCCAGTTCAGTCTGTAGCCCCGCCATGCGCAGGTTCAAGTCTCTTTTCATGTCTGAAATACTGAAAAGGAAGTTGACTGGCACGGCTGAAACTGTTCAATCAAATACACGATGAAGCGGCTCGTGATCCATTTGAGCTTGTTGTTCCTCTTTCCTACGTGCGGACTGCTGACGGGTTGTGGCAAGCCCTCTTCGCGCGAGCAAGCCACGCTGCGCGTGCTCTGCGGCAGTTCGATGGCGACGCCGGTGCAGGAAACGGGCCGGCAGTTTGGCGAAACACGCAAAGCGCAGATCGAGTATGACCTCGGAGGTTCGGAAACGTTGCTGCCCAAAATCCTCGCGGGCGCCCGCGGCGATGTTTTCGTTTGCCATGACCCGTTTGAGGAAAAGCTCAAGACAGCCGGCCGGTGCGCGAACGCGGTGGCGGTTGGGTGGCTCGAACCGGTGCTGGCCGTCCGGCCCGGCAACCCGAAGGGCATTCGCTCTGTCGCGGATCTGACCAAGCCCGGCCTGAAGATTGGCCTGGGCGACGCGCGGTATTCCACGTGCGGCGAACTGTTCGTCAACGCGTTGCGGCAACGCAACCTCTACGACGGCGTGATGGCGAACGTGGTGCTGCAAGGCCGCACTCACGCCGAGGTTGCCAATGGGCTGATTGTCGGCCCACTGGACGCGGTGGTTGTCTGGAACTTCGTCATGCGCCTATATGCGGGCAAACTGGAAGCCGTGCCCGTTGGCATCCAATATCCCGCAACGCGCGTGACCGTGGTGGGACTGACCACGAGCGAGAACCCGGCATTGCGCGATGCATTCCTGGCCTGGTGTAACCAGCCGCAGGTGAAGGCAGTGTTCCGCCAGCACGGCTATAACCGTGAGGGTGAGTGATCCGCAGGCAACGCCGACGAAACCATGAAAACCGTTTTCCTTGAGAACTGCTACACGTTCCTGCTGATCGTGCATCTGCTGGCCACGTTCGTGTTGATCGGGAGCATGAGCCACAATCTCCAGGGCGTGATCTCCTACTGCCGCGGGCGGTTCGAACGCCAGGCATTGGAGAAGCGTAACGCGCGAATATTCTTCTGGTCCTATCTGGTTTGCTACGTCATCGGCTGCATCATTTATCCGACCTACCGCGTCTACATGCGCCCATACTTCGATCCGCAGTTGCCATGGGCAACCGGGTTGTTTGAGGTGAAGGAGCACTGGGGCGCGCTGGCGACGGCGATGCTGCTGGTGTATTACCTGCTGCGGAAGCAATTCCAACCCTCGGAAGATCGCAGCAAGCTGGCGCTCTACATTCCGCTTTGTTTCCTGCTGAACATCATCGTCTGGTACAAGGTCATCATCGGCGTCTGGCTCACCATATTGAAAGGATCCTGGTCGTGAAAAAGGCGGACCTCACTTATCTCGTCGGCTCGGTCTTCATCGCATTGACCGCCCTCTTCTACTGCTCCACGATCTGGTTCTCGATCACCGTGCCGCGCTATTACCCGCTGGAACACACTTGGAAATGCATGAAACAAGAGGGCGTGATCTCGCAAGGATGGTATGGGATGCAGGGCTTCGCGTTTCTCGCGGCGGGCGTTGTCAGTCTGCTGGTTTACTTCGCGCTGAAACGGTTTTGTTCGCTGAACACCGCCTTGACGCCCACAGTGACGCGGTGGATAGCCGCAGCCACTTTTCTTGTCGTGCTCCCGTGCATGGGCTACCTCCTTTGGTACGAGTTTGTCAGGTGGAAGATATTCTGATCGTCCGTGCCTGAGTTCGCGTCCGACTGGCTGCGGTCGGGGCGATGCGAAACTCGCCGTGGAGAAGTGACTTCCACCCACGGTGTTTTTGTGCGACAAATTCTTTTGATGAACACGACCATCAGCCGTCGCAAGTTTCTCGAAACCGCCAGCGTGTTCGGCGCCGGAATAGGATTGTCGAGTCTGCCCACCTGCCTCCTGGCTGCGGAGATCACCAAGGGCGCTCCGCACGCCGAGCGGCTCGGCTGGCGTCTGGCCTGTAACGCATACAGTTTCAACAAGCTCACCTTCTACGAGACCATCGACAAGGTGGCGGCGCTGGGTTTGAAGTGGATCGTCGGTTTCAACTGGCAAAAGCTCGACCCCAAGATGCCGGAAGCGATTTTCAGCGAGCGGATGTCAGCAGCCGAGCGCCAGGAAACGAAGAAACGCCTGCGCGACGCCGGAATCAAGCTGGTCGCGTGTTATTGCCGGGATTTGGCGCACGAAGATGTTTGTCGCCGAGTGTTCGATTTCGCCCGCGAGATGGGCATGGAAATGCTCGACGGCGAGCCTCCCGTCGAAGCCTTCGACATGTTGGACAAGCTCTGCAACGAATATCAAATCAACCTCGCGGTGCACAATCACACCAAGCCGTCGAAGTATTGGAGCCCCGAGACGCTGCTGGGCATCTTCCAAGGACGCAGCCGGAGAATCGGCGCCTGCTGCGACACGGGACACTGGACCCGATCCGGGCTTCCCTCGGTCGAAACCCTTGCCAAGTTTCAAGGCCGCGTTCTCACCTTCGACTTGAAAGACGTCAACGAGCAGGGAGCTTGCATGCCATTCGGCACGGGCAAGGGCGACATCCGCGGAATTCTCAAGGAACTTCAACGGCAGCGATTTCGTGGCGTGGTAGGAATCGAGTACGGTCTGCGCTCGTCGGAGGCCGAGGGCGAAATCGCACAGTGCGTGGCCTTCATCGAGAAGGTGGCCCGCGAGCTGTGTGATTCCTGCCCAACGCAATCGAAGTAGAACAGTACGTCAATCCTTGGATACGCAAATGCAGAGGCGACAGTTTTTCTCGGCAATGGTGGGAGCGACAGCAGCTCTTGGTGCGACCTCGGCCAAGGCAGTGGCCGCAGACAGCCTAAGTGCGGGTGAGGGCGTGGCCGATATCACGCCGCCCTTGGGCGTCGAGTTGGCCGGTTTTCACAGGCCACCGGGACGAGAGCGACGGGCCGAAGGAATTCGTCAGTTGTGCGAGGTGCGGGCTCTGGTGCTGGCATCTGGCCCAACCCAGGTGGTTATCTGTTCGCTCGACGCACTTGGCGTAAGCGAGGCGATGACCGTGCGGATCCAGCGGGCTGCCGCCAAGCGCACGGGGATCCCGGCCGGGAATATCCACGTGGCCACCACGCACGATCACAGCATGCCCACCTTCAAGAAGATCCGGCAATGGGGCGCGATGCCCCCGGAGTTCGTGGCCACCGTGGAGCAACGCACTGTGGAGGCGATTGTCGCGGCTCAAGCCGATCTGGCGCCGGCGGAGTTGTCGCTGGGCAAGTGCCGCGTGCCGGGAGGCAATCACAATCGCACCGTGAAGAAAGGCGTGGCCCGCACCGACGCCGAATTCGGCCCCCAATCCACCGACGCGGAACGCTGGCTCGACACGATGCTCCACGCCCTGGTATTCCGTCGGGCGGGCAAAAAGCCGGACCTGGTGTGGTATCACTTCTCGGCACATGCCGTGTGCTATGCCGATGAACAGGCCGGGCCTGATTGGCCGGGCGAGGTAGCCCTGGAGATCCGCAACCAGTTGGGCCTGCGCCCGTCATTCCTTCAAGGTCACATCGGCGACGTGAACCCCGGTAACGGCAGCGACTGGCGCGGCGAGATCCGGCAGACCGTGGCCGCCATGACTCCCGCTCTGAAGCAGGCGATTGCTGCCGCCAGCCCGCAGCGCGTCAACTGCCTGCGCACGTGCAGCACGCGATTCAACGTGCCGCTCGATATGGAGCGGTTCGAACAATGGATTGACGAGTATCGCCGTGACCCGAACCAGTGCAAGTCGGGGCGATGGGTCGACGCCGGCTTTGCCGCCGATTGGTATCGTGGGAATCAGAAGCGCGATCGAAACCTCAAGCATTTGCCGATCACGCTCAGCACCATCCAACTCGGGCCGGTGGGAATGCTGTTGCATCCGGCCGAGCTATATAGCTATTACGGGCTGGCAATCCGCCGTGACTCGCCGTTTCACGATACGCTCGTAGTGGGCTGCGCCGACGGCTCGATTGGCTACCTGCCCGACCCTGCGGCCTACCAGCTTGGAGAGTATTCGGCACTGGTAGTGCCCAAGATTGTGGACTTCCCTCCGTTTCAGCCTACCGCCGCGAGGGAGTTGACCGCCGCGGCAATCGCGCTGCTCAAGCGGACCGCTGGATGACGACCCCTCTCCGCAGTGTCAATGCGGTTTGAATGGCCGGGTTTGCCCAACCTTGCGAACCGGGCCAACTCAGGATGCGCCTCGTCGCAACGGCGGCGCTGCGTCGTAGAGTTCATTCAGCATCGCCACCACTTGATCGACCATCGCTTCCCCTGTGCCGACCTCCAACATGCTGTGCCAGCCCACCCATGTCTGGTAACCGCCATCGGCATAGGCTTGGCGGTCCGGAACGTAACTGATCTGCTCGTTGGCCAGCCCGATGATGCACGTGTGCCTGAAGGGCGATCGGCGCCGAAGTTCCAACCCGAGGCGGGCGAACATCTCGCCTGGAATACCCACGAATGCAATATCGCCCAATCGGATGATTTGCAGGCGCGTCTGCCGCGCCTCGCCTTGATGCGGCGCCATCTCTTCGCGCATTTTGCGGAACCACTCGCCCTGACTCACGGCGCGACGCGGCGCATACTTCTCCAGGTAGGACTTTACCGCCAAAGCCTCCTTCGCTTCGTCGAAGCGGCGCACGTGGTAGGTGAACTGCCGGTTGAGTACCTGAACGGGACCAGGCAGGGCCGGCTGCAAACGGCCCAGCGTCTCTTCGATCGCAGCGACGACGCGGTGCACGCACTCCTCTGCGGGGACGCCGCTATTGTTATAGGTGGCGTTGTGCGTGGATCCGAACGCCCCCGGCAGGAACAAGGCTGTAGCGCCGTGCCGCCGCTCGACCTCCAGCGCCGCCAGTCCGTAAAAGCACGGTGACATGCAGTCTTTACGGACGTGCCCAATGTTGTGCACCGAATGGTTGAACGCCAGGCCGCCATACTTGCCGTCCGCCCGCCGTAGAGCCAACACATACAAGTCCGGGTCGTACGGGCCCGTTGGCCGGACCACGTCCTGCTCCTCGTAACCATCCCAGCCGATGAAGCCATCCTTGAGCAAGAGCCGGCTATTGCGGCCGACCGTGGCCTCCTGGCTCTGGCCGAACAACACCGTGCTCTGGGTGGCGGCCTTTGTATTGTCAATCGCGGCAACCGCTTTGACGGCGGCTAGAACGCTCCCCTCCTCCAACCGGCGAACGTACTCCGCATCCGGTTTCGCCCCGACGAAGTCGCCTGTGCGCGGGCCACGGTGAGTGTGCGTCGCGCAAATGAGAATGTTGTCTTCCGGTATGCCCGTGGCGGCGGCGATTCGTTTGGCTGCGGGACGTGTCACATACGGCCGTATGTTCATCGAATCCAACGACACAAGGCAGATCCGCTGCTGGGCGTCGATGACCAACGCATTGGCCCGAAACTCCCCCTCCCAAGGCCGGTCAAAGACCTTCTTCGTGGCACGCAACTCCGTCATGTTGTCGTCGGTCAATTTCACGGATGCCGACGCCGCCCGGACTGTGGGGGTCGTGTTCTGCTCCGGTTGTGCCCCATGCGAGCGCGAGGTCGCCAACGCGCCGAGTCCGGCGGCAGTGAGCATGAAGTTGCGGCGAGTCAGTTCTTTCATCATCTGTAGCGGTCCAATATTGTCATCAGCGTTGACCCGCCCACAGACTCCCGCGCAACCACAGCAGCAACACCCGCGCCGTGCTGCGCAGCTGCGTTCCAGAATCTCGCAAGGTTGTTTAACCTTCGCGGATTTCGCGTTTTTGCGGGTCAAAAATCTGGCGTTTGCCGGTGTCCATGGCGCGGGCGCCCATCATCACAGGGACGGAATGGTAGTAACCAGCCTCGATGGGCGCGTTGGTCGTCTTGCGTGTGCGCAGGCATTGCAGCCAGTCCAGGAAGTGGTCCGGGATCTCGACCGGTTCGACGGCCGTGTCCACCTTGGGCAGCTTGCTGGGCTTGATGGCCCCGGCCAAGGAATAGGTGGGGCCTTTTCTGTTGGTCAAATCGATCGTCCCCTCGTCGCCGTAAATCTTCTGCACACTGCCGCTCGAGTTGCCGAAATTGGTGGAATAGTGCACCAGAAAGCCCTCGGGATAAATCCATGTGGCCTCGCAGTGGTCGGGGCAGGTGAAGCCCTCATCTTTCCAAGTGAAGGTGCCGCCCTGGGCCACGCAACTCAAGGGAAGCTTCGAGCCGACGATGTAGTTGTTCAGATCAATGAAATGGCACCCCAGGTTGGCAATGGGGCCGTCGGTGAATTCGCGGAATCCATACCAGCCGGTCAATAGTTTGCCATCGAAGGGCCGCATGGGCCGATCCATGAGGAATTCCTTCCAGTCCACATCCTCG
>Ga0265297_10003073_pt1 | contig 31405 bp, 36 predicted proteins | sample Munlanlwell13791_FD_192502 | JGI IMG/M metagenome (GOLD analysis project Ga0265297, IMG submission 192502) | Leachate microbial communities from a municipal landfill in Southern Ontario, Canada - Leachate well 137-91 | ecosystem: Engineered > Solid waste > Landfill > Unclassified | place...
CAGATTGAAAGAGTCTGGCAGCAGATTGATTCAAGAAAAGAACACGATCCAAATCCGCTTAGCCTGCAGGTTTTCTGGTTTGCAGGCGTAGAGGTTTGGGTAGTAAACGAGGGAGGCGTCACTACGATGATGTTTCCTAACGAAAATAAGGAGGAATAAAAAATGTGGATACGAAAAGATAAGTTAATCAAAGAAACAAGCTGGGATGAAGTTTCAGATTGGGTAGTAATTGACGGGGTGTTGTGGGTTAAAATTCAAGAGAAGGAGGTGAGAGAAGAATGTATAGTCCAATGTTAAGCGAAACAATGGTTAAGACGCTGTATAGATTGAAATGCAGCCAGGATAGGCCGATGACTGTGGTGGTTGAGAAGCTGATTTTGCGCTCGATAGCATCTATAGACAAAGGGCCTGTGTGCGAGAAATGCACCAGCGGAAACAATAATGATTGCAGGAATTGTTATTTTTCTTGCATTAAAAAGGAGGTTTGAAATGTTAACCATAAATGAATTAAGGCAATTTAGCGGCACAGAGAACTGGTATAAACATTTAAGTGGGTATCTTTATACTGATGGCGTTTTGTATGTCGCTCAGGAAGGGGGAGCATTTTGGCTGATTGATAAAATATTGCTTACAACGAGAGCAAAAAATAATTTGCAAGAATTCGGCGTTTGGAAGCTTGAGGTTAACGAGGACAAATCGGCAATCTTGGTGTGTGAGGATGGCAACTATCACGAGCTTTACCGGGAGAAAATTGAATGGACGGATTTTCCGCTAAATAAGATTGATTTATGGTTCGAAAATGGCGTCTTAATACTGCCAAGTGAACATTAAAAAAAGATATCAAAAGAGGAAAGACTGATCCCAAAGCTGTGCCATTTCTAAATAAGCTGTATACAGAGAATCTTTCTGTCGCGCCATATTTCTGGGCGTTTTGACAGTAATCACCTCTCAAATTTCAGATAAGGTCAAGAAAGGGTACTTTTCGGATTGATTTTTACATACTATAGTGGTATCATTAAGTAACAAAATTTAGCCTACGATAGTTACAAAGTTTTATTATTTGTAACTAGTTTTTTACATGGGAAAATAAATTATGAGCAATAAGAAAAAAATAGCTTTAGTTGTGGGGGCAAGTCGCGGGATTGGTAAATCTATTGCTTTAAAGCTTGCTAGCTCAGGGTTTGATATTTGGCTCACCTATCAAAGTAATCATAAGGCTGCGCAAGAGACTAAGAAAGAAGTGGACGGTCTTGGGGTTAGCTGCCAACTTTTTGCTTTTGATGTCTCTGACTATAAGGCAACTGAGGGTTCCTTAGGTAAAATTTGTGATGAAACCCCACCGGATGTATTGGTTTATAATGCAGGGATTGCTCGAGATAACCTTATGGTCTGGATGACTAAAGATGAGTGGAATAAGGTTATTGATACTAATTTAAATGGATTTTATAATATAATGCATGTTGTGCTTTTTGCAATGTTACGCGAAAAGCGCGGCAGAATTATAGTTATCTCTTCAACTTCAGGGCAGATAGGACAAGCTGGTCAGGTAAATTACTCAGCTTCTAAGGCAGGCCTTATTGGCGCAGCTAAGGCGCTAGCTCGAGAAGTGGGCAAAAAGAACATATTAGTGAATGTAGTTGCTCCTGGAGTGATTGAAACAGAAATGACCCAAGATTTACCAAAAGATAAAATTATGCCTCTTATCCCCTTAGCGCGCTTTGGTAAGGCCGAAGACGTGTCTTCAATAGTAAATTTCTTGTGTACGGAAGAAAATATGTATATTCATGGGCAGGTAATCGGTGTCAATGGTGGGCTGGCAATTTAATAAATCTCTTGATTAAAAAATACGATCATATAGTTGTGGGAAGCGGTGTTAGCGGTTTAACCTTAGCATTGCTCCTTGCGTTAGATGGACGAAAGGTTCTCCTCCTTGAGAAAGCTGGTCATATTGGCGGGAGCCTTATCCGTTTTTATAAAGAAGGCGTACCTTTTGATACTGGTTTTCATTTTACTGGAGGGTTCTCTCCTGGCGGTATTCTAGTAAACATGTTTCATGTTCTAGGGTTTGCTGACCGTATCAAACCCATCTTTTTTTCTGGTCCGGGATCAAGTGTTTTTGTGTTTGAGCAGGACCAAACAGTTTACGATATGCCCTCCGGCACGGAAAATTTCCGCCACGCTTTGCATAAATATTTTCCAGATGAATCAATTGCTATCGATGAATATTTTGCTCGGGTTAAAAAAGTATGGCAATCAACGGTATCCCTTGAGCTGCGTAATATTGCGCTTTCTGCTGAACCAATTGATGAAGATTTTATTAGCCTTGAACAGGTGCTTGATTCTTTAGCTATTAGTTGCAAGCTTAAAGGGCTTTTGTCTGTATTTTGTTTATGCTATGGGGCTAATCCTAAAGAAGTATCGTTTGCAAATCATGCTCGCGTAGCTGGCGGGTTATATGATTCAGTCGCTCGTATTGAACACGGTGGCGAAGCAATTATTAGTGCATTTCGCGATTGTTTTGCGAAAGTTAATATAGAGGTTCTCTGCAATACTACTATTGCTGAATGCTCTGACGTAAAAGATGATCGTGTGGGGAAGTTTGTTCTGAATAACGGGGACACAGTCTCAGCTAATGATTGTACTTTTACTATTCATCCTCAAGAAATTTTAAAAATACTCCCATGCCAACATTTTAGAAAAGCGTTTTTGGAAAGAGTCTCTGCGTTCGAGACATCAAACGGATTTTTTTCTGTGTTTGGGGTTGTGGAAAATGCGGATCCTTTGACCTTTGGCCCAAGTATTGTTTCGTTGTTACCCAGTACAGATTTAAATGCTTTACTTGATCCTGCGCAAAAAGGGGATGCGGCATTAGCGATTATTCGTAGCGTGGAAACTCACGCCGGTAAGAAAAAATGTGTAGTTAATGCCTTTGAGCCGGAATTCTACTCTAACCTTAAACAGTGGGCAGATTCATCTATAGGTAAAAGGCCGGTTGATTACGGTGAATACAAAGCTCGTAAAGTTCAAAGGATTACCGAGCGATTCTGTGCTCTATATCCTCAATATCGTAAAGATTTTAAGGTAATTGATGCTGCTTCGGTGTTAACCTTCAGAGATTATTTATTTTCTCCCGAAGGTAACGCTTATGGAATAAAACAAAAAATGGGACAATTTAATCTTTTCGGTAAATTGCCGCTGGTAAATATTTATGTTGCCGGCCAAAGCGCAGTTTTACCAGGTATCGTGGGAGCAATGTTATCTTCATTTATTGTAGCTAGAAGCCTAATTGGTAAAGAAAAGTTTAATCATTTTATTGAAGGAGAGTTAGCAAATTGAAAAGAGTAGCAATTACCGGTTTAGGTGTAATTACTCCTTTAGGCAATAGCGTAGAAGCATTTATTGGAGGTCTTGAACGCGGAGAGAATGCTTCGGTTTATATGCCCGAATGGAAGAAGTATAAGGGATTACGTTGTTTAGTAGGAGCACCTGCTTGTTTAGAAAATGAGAAGCTAATTCCCCGGCAGAATCGTCGCTCAATGGGCAGGCTAAGTATTTTTGCTGTCCAGGCCGCTCAACAGGCACTTAAAGATGCTAATATTTCTAAAGATACATTGTCAAATGGGAGGCTGGGTTGTGTAATTGGTTCAACTATGGGAAGTGCTGAAAGCATTGCCGAGGCTTTTGAAACGTTGCTTCCAGAGAATGATTTATCTAAACTTACTTCCACTAAATTCTTTCAATGTGTTTCACATACTGCCGCTTTAAATGTGGGGCAGTTTTTGGGTATAACCGGAACAGTGATGGCTACCAATGCGGCTTGCGCCTCCGCTTTACAGGCAATTGGCGCTGGTTATGACCTTATTCGTCTGGGCCAGCAGGATGTTATGCTTTGCGGAGGTGCTGAAGGCCTACATCCTACGGTTGTGGGTTCATTCGATGTGCTTTTTGCTACTTCTACTAGATTTAATCAAACGCCTAAAGAAACTCCTCGACCGTTTGACGCTAAGCGTGATGGTTTAGTCTGCGGAGAAGGTAGTGGTATTGTCGTCTTAGAAGATTATGATTTGGCCAAAAAAAGAAAAGCTAAAATTTATGCTGAGATTATTGGGTTTAACAGTTTTGGTAATGGCAGCCATGTTAGCGAATCAAACCGTGAGGCGATTACCTCTTGCGTAAATGAAACATTAAAAAGAGCAAAGCTTTGTCCTCAGGATATTGATTATATTAATGCTCACGCCACGGCTACTATTCAGGGAGATAAGGAGGAGGCTAGCGCTATACGTGGAATTTTTGGCGCAACAGTTCCGGTAAGTAGTCTTAAAGGAAATATTGGCCATACTTTAGGAGCTTCCGGGGCGATAGAGTTAATCGCTTCTTTGATTATGATGAAAAAAAGTATAATTTATCCCACTTTAAATTTAAAAGAGCCGGATAAAGATTGTCAGGGAATTAATCATGTTATGCACCCAGTAGCTAAAGAAATAAATATTCTACTTAAGAATTGTTTTGCCTTTGGCGGGATAAACGCAAGTTTAGTTTGCAAAAAGGAGGATTAATTTAAAATGACTGAACATGAAGTGATTAAATTAACGAATGAAGTTTTCATTGATTCCTTTGAGATTGAAAGTTCTAAGCTGCTGCCGGAAGCCAATATTTTTAATGATTTAGGATTAGATAGCTTAGATGTTGTGGATTTGGTGGTTGCCTTGCAAAAGAAATTCGCAGTTACTATTCGCGATGATGAAAGGGTGCGTAATATTCGCACGCTAGGGGATCTTCAGCAGTTCATCTTAATTATCAAAAAGGAAATTGGGAAATAATGCGGACCATAAAAATCGCATTCTTAAATTTTTTATTTTATACGTTCTTTTTTATATTTTCTTTAGTTGCATTTGTAGGTCTAGGTAGTTTAATTCTTTTCTCAGCAGCTTTTTTACCAAAGCGGAAAATTTTAAAATTATTACGCCATGCAATTAGGTGGTATGGGGCGGTAATTATTCGCATTTTACCATTCCCTTTTATTCGCTTAGATTATAAGAATTATGGATTAAATGAATCGTCAGGTCCATATTTATTTATTTGCAACCACCGCGCAGCCAGTGATCCATTTTTTATGGCGGTATTTCCTTATGAGATTGTACAAGTAGCAAACATCTGGATTTTTCGTTTGCCGGCCCTAGGAGTGATTGCTAAAATTGCCGGCTACCTCAGCGTTAGAGAGATGCCTTATGAACAGTTTGCGGCTAAAACGTGTAAGCTAATTGCCCAAGGAGTATCTATAGTAGCATTTCCGGAAGGTACGCGGTCACGGGATAAGTCCGTAGGTCAATTCCATAGCGCGATATTTCGTATAGCGCTAGAAACACATGCATCGATTGTACCGGTATGTATTACGGGTAATGAAAATATGCCACCTATTGGATCAGGTTTCTTATATCCAGGAGTAGTTAAGATTCACCGATTACCAGCTTTAACTTGGGATAAATATGGTACTTTTAGCGCGTTTAAACTTAAAAACTATGTGCGAGATATGATTGCCAAAGAAGTGTTGACTATGGATCAAACAGAATGAAAGATATAGGTATTTATCGAAAGTTAGAATTTGTTTCTAGTAAGAAAATAAAAGATGTGCAGAATATGCTGCTCAAAGAGCATATTTCACATTGCCAGAAAAACTCTCCTTATTACCATCAATTATTTAAAGATAGTAGAGTAGATATAAAGAAAATAAATCTGGATAGTTTGTCTACTCTTAAACTTACCGATAAAACAGATATCGCTAAATATAATGACGATTTTTTAGCTGTTGATCGTAAAGTTGTAGCAGATATAGTTTTGTCTAGCGGAACTACTGGTATTCCGACAAAAATCGCTTATAGCGAATGGGATTTAAAGCGATTGGCATATAATGAAGAACAATCTTTTAGCGCCTGTGGTTTTACTAACAAGGATACTGTTTTATTAACTTGTACGTTGGATCGTTGTTTTATTGCTGGGTTAGCATATTATTCTGGTATACGCAGATTAGGAGCTGCTTCTATTCGAAATGGGCTAAATAGCTTAGAAAGTCATTTAGAGTTAATTAAGCGACTTAAACCTACTGCAATGGTAGGGGTACCAAGTTTTTTAAGAAAGTTGGGGCTTTATTTAAATGAAAAGGGATATAGTGCTCAGAAAAGCGGAATAAATAAAATGGTTTGTATTGGTGAGCCACTGCGAGATAAAAATTTAAAATTTTTAAAAGTCGGACAAGATTTAGAAAAAATCTGGAAGACTAAAGTTTATTCTACGTATTCAACAAGCGAGATTATTTCTACATTTTGCGAGTGTACTTTTCAGTCCGGTGGACACTTGCATCCGGATTTAGCCATAGTAGAAATCATCGATGATCAGGGTAAAATTATGCCCAATGGTCAAATCGGCGAAGTAGTGGTAACTCCGTTAAGAATCCAGGCTATGCCTTTAGTGCGCTTTAGAACTGGAGACATCAGTTTTCTTATTGATGCACCTTGTTCTTGCGGGCGAAAATCATTAAGGCTAGGACCTATTTTAGGTAGACAAAAACAAATGATGAAAGTGAAAGGAACCACCTTCTACCCGCAGGCAATTTATTCTTGCTTAGAAGAAATCAAAGAAGTTAGTGAATACTATATCAGTTTAACTAGTGAAGGTGAGCTTTGCGATAGTATTGAAATTTATGTGGCAGTAAGGGATCCGATTTGCACTCAATCGCATATTCAAGATAAATTGCAAGCACATCTAAGAGTAACTCCTAAAGTATTTATTTGCAATGAAGAATTAGTTAAGGAACAGGTGTATAAATCTGGCTCTCGTAAACCCATGCGTTTTTTTGATAGGAGATAAACAGTGGCGAATTGTCAGGCAATTATTCCAAATTTTGAGTTTACTGAGCAGGAAATAAAAGAGGCGGTTAAAAATAATCAGCTTCTTTCAATGGAGATAGAATTTTCATTGCGCTGCATTTTTCATTGCCAATATTGTTATGTTTCTGATAAAGCTAGCTTTGAAAATGAGCTGGGTTTTGATGAACTGCGCGACGCAATATTACAGGCCAAAGGTTTGGGGGCTAGAAAAATTATTGTTTTAGGTGGTGAGCCCATGCTTTATCCGAAAGTCTTAGAGATGCTTAAATTTATCCGCTCAGAAAATTTGGAAGTGGAAATGTTTTCTAATGGCTTTGGGATTACCCCGGATGTAGCTAAGCAGTTGTTTGATTTAGGTGTGTTGGTAGTTTTAAAAATGAACAGCCGCAAAGAGGATGTCCAGGATTCTTTGGCAGGTAAAAAAGGTGCCTATAAGATTATTCAGGATGCGTTTAATAATTTAAAACAAGCAGGATTTCCTACTAAAGTTAAACGATTAGGTGTCAGCACAGTTATCTGTCAGCAAAATTTTGAAGAGATTATTCCAATGTGGGAGTGGTTACGCCAGCAGGGAATCGAACCTTATTTTGAAATTATTACTCCTCAAGGAAAAGGTCGACAGAATGAATGGCTACATGTGGATCCACAAAAATTAAAAGAAACATTTTTCAAGATTGCTCAAATTGATCGAAATAAATATGGAGTTCAATGGGATCCGCAGCCCCCGTTAATAGGAATTAAGTGTTTGCGGCATCAATTTTCCTGTTTGCTTAATTCCCAGGGTTATATTTTACCTTGTGTGGGAATAAATATTCCGTTGGGTAATATTCGTGAACGTAAGCTTGCTGATATTATTAAAGAAAGCGAAGTAATTCAAGATTTAAGAAATTATCGGGCTCATATTAAGGGGCCTTGTAGGCAGTGTGATAAAATCGATACTTGTTATGGTTGTCGCGGAGCAGCGTACCAAATAACCGGAGATTATTTAGCTTCAGATCCGTTATGTTGGAACAATGCGGAGCGTCAAAGTGAAATTGTGCATCTGCCTGCTGCGGTAGATAGGTTTATTCCGCAGCAGCCGCCAATGCAGATTATTGATACGCTCGTTAGCATTGGTGAGCGCACGGCCAATATAAATGTAACTCTTTCTAATGAAATGTTGTTCGTACGCGATGATGGCACGTTGGATGAAGCGGCATATCTGGAGCTTATCGCTCAAAGTATCGCAGCTCAAGCCGGATTTCAACAGGTAGGGATAACTAGCCAGGCAGTAGAAGGATTCTTGCTAGGGGCAAAAAATCTGGAAATATACGCTCCGGCGCATATTGGCGACATGCTGATAATATCCATTGAAAAATACGCGCGTTTCGGCGATTTTGGAATATTCAAAGGCAAAGTTTTCCGGGGGCAAGATTTGCTTGCCCAAGGAGAAGTCAAAGTATGGGAAAATAAAAAGAAGAAATGAAAAAGTTAATCACGGTTTTTTTATTATTCATTTGTCTGAGTATTAGCGGTCTTTACGCCGAAGATACGACTAATGAACTGGATAATATTTTAGGATCTTTGCAGGAAAAAATGTCGGCCGTAAAAACTATTCAAACTGATTTTATTCAAGAAAAGAATCTGGCACTATTCAAGCAAAAGCTTACCTTAAAGGGTAAAATTTTTATTCAAAAGCCGGGGTTGCTTTCCTGGCGAGTTTTTACTCCTATGCGCTATTCTTTAGTTATTAAAGGTAACCAGGTTAGCCAATGGGATGAAGATACTAATCAGGTACAGTCTGTTTCTTTGACTAATAATCCTAGTATTCAGGCAGCGATCCAGCAGATGCAAAACTGGTTTTCTGGTACATATAAATCTATGAAGGGAGACTATAATATTGCCTTGATCAGTCAGCAGCCTTTAAAGCTAGAATTTATACCTAAAGAAAAATCCATGGTGCGTAACTTTATCCAACATGTAACTGTTCTTTTTCAAAATGACCAACAGTATATTAAAGAAATAATAATTTTAGAAAAAAGCGGAGATAGTACTTTATTGGAATTTATTAATGCCCAGCTTAACCAAGAGATTTCCCCTAAGGCTTGGGAGGTAAAAACTGATGTCCGTTAATTATTTATTTAGAATAAATAACTTGGTAAAAGGCCATAAAAAATTAATTATTGGATTACTGGGTCTGCTAATCTTAACTTGTCTGATTGGCCTAAAATTTGTTAAATACAACAATAATATTGAGCTAATGTTGCCGGCGGATAGCCAGGTGCAACAATCCATGCATTTTTTACGTGAATCTAATTTTTCAGATAAACTGGTCATTTCTTTGAAACTTAATGACTTCCAGCATACTACTAATGATCTTATTTTAGCTACGGATGAGTTGATTAGCTCAATTGACTCACCTTTAGTAAAGCAGGTGATTGGTGATATTTCTAGCTCAAACATTATGCAGGAAATGATTTTTTTTTTACAGTATTCCCCCCAGCTTTTAGGCCCTGAATCATTAACCAAACTTAAAAACCAATTTAATCCAGTAGGTATTAAAGAGCGGCTTAGCTTTATCTACCGGCAGAGCTTAACCCCGGGAAGCTCCTTTATTATGCCTTTTTTACGTGCTGATCCACTTAATTTAAGTACAGAAATCTTGGGTAATATTCAGAAACTTTCCCAAGCTTCAGGTTATGATGTAACCATTAATTCTGGTCACTTCATGAGTAAGGACGGCAGGGCTACCATGATTATCGTTAAAACCTCAGTTCTTTTAACTGAAGGATTTGGTAGCCGTAAAATAGTTAATTATCTTCAGGAAAAATTGCAGCACATCCCTAATTATATTACTGCTGATATTATTGCAGGGCATATGCATACAGTAAAAAATGAGGATATCATCAAAAAAGATATCTGGTTTACCTCGGTTATCGCTGCCCTGGGATTCTTGCTATTATTTTTATTTATCTTTCGTGATTGGCGGGCGATGATTATTTTCCTAATGCCCTTAGGTGCAATGCTAATTTCTACGGACGTTGCTTTTCTTATTTTTAAAAACCTTTCCTATTTTGTAATTGGTTTAAGCACGGTTATTGCTGGTATTGCTATTGACTATGGAATTTATGTTTACATGGCAGTACGTAAAGCTGGCAATAGTTTAGAAACGCTAAGCAAAATTATAAAACCTGTGGTTTTTGGAGCCCTAACTACAATCAGCGTTTTTGCCGTATTTTTTTTCTCTAGCGTAAAAGGGTATCATCAGTTGGCGTTTTTCTCTAACTTTACAATTATTCTATGTTTGGGATTTGTTTTGTTTATTCTACCGCACTTTATAAAAGAAGAGACTACGGCTAAAATTCATCGGCAGCAAATCGATAAGACCAAAGAAGAAGAGTCAACAGAAGAATTTATTTTAGGTATCCCAGATTATCTTTGGTTAATTTCTTGGAGCATTCTTATAATTATAATGCTGGGTTTAGGCTTACGTTCAAAATTCAATAATGATATTACACAGTTCGATGGCGCGGGTATGGAAGTTACCAAAAGTGAAGAAGAATTTCATCGTACCTGGGGGACTAAAGAGTTGCCCGCAGTGTTTGTGGTTTCTGCTGGAACACTTGAGGGTGCCTATGAACTCAATGATGCAGTGTACTCAGTGGTCGTAAAGTCCATCGGAAAAGATAATTTTAGTAGCTTTGCTTCAATTTGGCCGGGGATATCTAAACGTAAAGCAAATTTGGAAGCCTGGAATGAATTTTGGAGCCCAAAAAAGAAAAAAGAATTCCAGGTGATGTTGCTAGAGTATGGGCAATCTTTTAATTTTTCTGATGAAGCTTTTGCGCCATTTATTCAACAGTTGCATACCTCAAGCAGCCTAGAATCAGAGCCAAAAGGCCTAGTTTTCTTTAATCAGTTAAAAGAACAGTTTGTGCTTAAAAAAGATAATGCTTATCAAATGTTATCATTTTTTCCAGATCAGGATGAGTATATTGCTAAGCTATCTAGAATTAAGAATGCTTTTCCGGGAACTTTCATAGTTTCCCGAAAAAACTTTTCACAACAAGTTTCTCGTGCATTAAGCGGGGAATTTTTATTTTTAGCGTTTTTGGCTATTCTTTTAACTGTCGGTTTTACCTTGCTATTATTAAAAAACTTGCGTTTAACCACTCTAGCTATGGTTCCGGTTGCCACCGCTCTAGTTCTAATTGGAGGGGTAACGCATTTAATTGGGCTATCTTTAAATATTCCTAGCGTTATTGCTGCCATGGTGGTGGTGGGGATAGTCAGTGATTATGGAATGTTTATGGTATATTATTGTAAATATAGATACAAAACTGGAACTATTATTGCCGTCACTCTGGCTGCAGTAACTACGCTGATTGGAGCAGGGGTGCTCTTATTTGCTCAACATCCAGTTTTATTTTCTATTGGTGTTACCATGGTGACTGGAGTCTTGTCTGGGTATCTATCTAGCTTATTGGTTATTCCTGCACTGTATAGATTGTGGAAGGATGGCGAAGATGTATCGATTTAAATCAATATTCTTAATGATTATACTTTTGGCTATCGCCGGCTGTAGTTCGATACCTTTTAAAAACATTGATTATGTTGTTTTGGATGATGTTAACCCTGAAAATTTGCGCCAAGAGTTTAAAGTTGTTTTGCCACAAAAACTGGAGGTAATTAATAGTATCGTTTTTGAATATAAATGGCATAGTTTTTCTGCTTTAGGCTACACACAAATAGATCTAGAAAATAATACATTCCAGGTTTCTTGCATGAATCCAGTTGGGATTAAGTTATTTGAATTAACTGGCAATCGAAATGAAGTTAAGCCAACTTTTGTTTTAAAAGAGTTGCTGCAAAGAGGAGACCTGCCCCAGGCCGTAGGAGAGGATATTCGCAGAATTTATTTTGATCTACTGCCCACTGCACAGGCAAAAATAGAGAAAGAAAAATATAGGATTATATTTACTCAACCTAGTGGCGCTGGCGAAATGAAATACATTTTTGCCGGTAGTCATCATTGGTTGATTGAAAAACATTATTATGAAAAAAATCATAAACTTTGGAGTGTTTTTTATTATGATTATCTGATGAATAAAGGCAATCTTTATCCAGCGGGTTTAATCTTAAAACATCATCGTTTTGGATACAATTTAATCATTCGCTTAAAAGAGGTGCGTTAAATGAGTAAATTAAGGCAAGAAATTAAGTCTAGTATGCAGGCAATAGAGCAGGTTAGCGACCTTAAGACGTGCGCTCGTTTTTGTTTTGGGAAAGAATTTACTGGTTTTAAAGGTCATTTCCCGAATAATCCAATTTTACCCGGGGTTTGTAAAATTCAGGCAGCATTACTGGTGTTGGAAGAGCGCAAGCATAAAAATGTAAGGTTGATCGAAGTTATTCTGGCCAAATTTTTTGCCCCGGTAACTTTTAACCAGGAGTTAGTTTTTAATTTAGAAGAACATCCAAAAAATAATTCTGAATTAATCGTTACGGTTAAGGTAAGCTGCGAAAATAAGAAAATAGCAGAAATGCAATTAAGAGTCAATATTTTAGAATAGTATGGAAGGAGCAGTGCAATGTGTATAAAAAACAAAGAGTATTTTAAAAAAATTCCAAACGCGCCGAACCCGATAAGTTTTGAAATTAAAAGAAGGGTTAGTTTCAGCGAAGTAGATATCATGGGGATTGTCTGGTATGGCCGCTATGCTATTTATTTTGAAGAAGCGCAAAGAGAATTGGGCCGGCGTTGCGGGTTATCCTATGAAGATTATTTTTCTGCTGGTTTGCGAGCCCCTATTGTTGCCTTTCACATTGACTATCAACAACCTCTTTATCTAGATGAAGAATTTAAAGTTAAGGCCTCTTTGGTGTGGAGCGAAGGTGCTAAAATTACTATGGAGTACGAAATTATAAAAGAAAACGGAACTATCGCGACTCGTGGCTATACAATACAACTATTACTAGAGGCAGGGGCAAATCAAGCCTGTATTGTTGCTCCGGAATTGTTTTCTCGTTTGCGTAAACGTTGGCAAGAAGGAGAATTTAAGTGTTTAAAGTAAAAGTTGTTATTACTGATTACGAATTGATTACTGGTTATGGTTTAGGGATTGCTCATCTTTGGAATGGGCTAAAAAACAAAAAAACATGCATAAGGAGTTTAAGACGTTTTTCTGTAAAATCTTTTCAAAGTAAGAATGCAGCTTGCGTTAATGGGTTAACTTATCTAAAGAATAAATCTTTAGTTTTACAAATGTTGGAAAAGGTATTTGCTAAAAATAACAATATTCCACCTGATGCGTTTTTGATTTTAGCTACTACAATTGGTGAAATCGATATATTAGAAAATGTGGTTTTAAGGAATAAACGTGTAACTAAAGATTGTGTTTTAACAAGTCTTTTAAATAAGGTGCAGCGGTTGGTCAAAATAAAAGAACCGGGAATAGTTGTTTCTTGTGCCTGCGCTTCTTCCAGCGCTGCTATTGGTTTTGCCTCTAGCCTTATCTATAGCGGTAAACACGATTGCGTATTAGTGGTTGCTGCTGATGCAGTGACAGAGTTTGTTTTTTCTGGATTCTCATCTCTTATGGCGCTTGACCCAGACAAGGCTAAGCCATTTGATAAAAATCGTGCAGGCTTAAGCTTGGGAGAAGGAGCAGGTTTTATTTTATTAATGAGCGAAAAAAGAGCAAAAAAAGAATCCAGAAAGATCTTGGGTGAAGTGGCTGGTTGGGCAGTGGCAGGGGACGCCAATCATATGACTGGCCCTGTGCGCGATGGAAGTGGGTTGTGCCTAGCTATACAAAAGGCCATGAAGAAAGCAGATATATCTAGTGATGATGTCGGCTGCATATCTAGCCATGGCACTGGTACAGCATACAATGATTCCATGGAGATGAAAGCCTACAACAGGATCTTTAATGGTTCTCCGGTCCCCCTGTATTCAGTCAAAGGAGCAGTAGGTCATACTATGGGAGCAGCTGGTTTAATAGAAACAATCATCGCGCTTCGGGTTTTACAAGAGAGAATTATTCCTACCACAGTGGGGTTAAAAGATGTTGACCATGAGGCAAAGGATTGGGTTTCGTTAGAAAAGCGTAATCTAGATGGCAATGCTATCTTGGTTAATAATTCTGGTTTTGGTGGAATAAACGCAAGTCTAGTATTGAAACAATAGAGAGGAGGAGTGTAATGAAGAAAAATATTTTGTTGATTCTATGTTTGATAGCAATTGCGGGGTGTGCAAGCATTACTGCTTATCATCTACCGGACAGAGATTCAAAAAACCTTGGCTACATATATGTTGTGCATTTTTCGTCAGATAAACGTCATCTTGAGCGTATTATTGCGGATCAGTTAATTTCGATGGATTACCGCGCAACCTGCGGAGAAGAAAAAGATATTCCAGCAGAAGCTAATATCTTGGTTAACTATATAGACCACTGGCAATGGGATATAACCAATTATTTAATAGAACTTAAAATAGAATTTAGGACTAAACAGGATAAAACATGGATTGCTTCTGGTACATCCAATCGGCCATCTTTCGCGCGTCGGAGTCCGGAAGCAATGGTTGAAGAAATATTAAATAAAATATTAAAATAGTAGGTTAATATTTATACCTTAACAGGGAGGAATAATGATTATGAATAGGGTAGGCATTTTAATTATAATTCTTTCATTTGTTATTTTTTTGGGCGGATGCGCTGGAACGAGAAATTTTGATATGAGTTATAAGTCGCCCAAAGACTATCAAAACTTATTTTCTTCGGTTAGCCCCTTAAAGATAAAAGTATTAAATTTTATAGATAAAAGGGAAGGCAATAGAGAGGGAATATGGATAGGTCACAGAACGGGGGCGTTTAATACCCCTATGGGGGAAGTTTATTCAGAGCGTCCTATCTTTGATATTGTGCAAGAAGCTATTCAATCGGAATTAAAACAAGGCGGCCACAGTATTGTTGCTGAGGGGCAAGATATTACGATACAAGGCACCATCGACAAATTTATAGTATATACTGACACAACTCTTTTGTATTGGGATGTTGTAGGGGAGGTAGCTCTTTCTTTAACAGTGGTAAGAAACGATGGTACAAAATCGAAATTGTTAGGACCGTATAGCGGTAAAAGCGTTAAGAGAACATATATTAACCCTAGCATTCCTATCATGCGGCAAGCTTTATCGAACTCGCTCAGTAAGACAATGAAAGAATTATGTTCGGATAAACAAATAATTGATGTTCTTAACAATAAATAATTGGAAGTCCAAATCCTATGATTAAAGTACGCGGTTGGATAAAAGAGGGGCAATGTGGCTGTAACCAGAAGGGCCTTTTGTGGCAGTATACTGACCTGCGTTCATTGTACGCACAGCTACTTAAAGACACTGTTCTTAAGTATCCCATTGAAAATTTTGCTAGATTTGATCAGGCCTCAAAGTTTGTCACTCTGTCAGTAGCTTTGGTTTTATATGACGCTGGCATTACTTATACTAAAGACAAGAAACAAAACATCGGGATATTGGGGATGAGTCTGGATGGTGCGTTTACTTCAAACCTTGCATATTTTAAGGATTATGTGGAAGCGGGGAGAAAGCTTGGCCGGGGGAATCTTTTTATTTACACACTTCCTTCGAGTCCTTTAGCGGAAGCCGCAATCCATTTTGGCCTGCAAGGTCCATTGGTATATATAAGGAGTGCAGAGAAACCAAGAGAAAGATTATTAGCACAGGCACAATTAATGATACAAAACAAAGAGGCGCAGGCAATGATAGCAGTAGATTTTAGTTCTACAGAGGCGACCTGCTATTTTATATCGGGGGAGAAAGTGTGAAGATAAAGCTCATTTATCCGAAATGGCCGAAATTAAAGAATCAGCCGGAATTTAATCTTCCGCCGCATGGCCCAGTTTGTTTTGCTGCAACAATACCTTCAGATATCGAGCTTTTATTTATAGATGAGAATGTTGAGGTGTTAAATTTTAATGAAGAGATAGATCTTGTCTGTTTATCGGTCATGCTTACCTGTCAGATGCCGCGAGCTTTGGAGATTGCGGATTTGTATAGAGCAAAAGGTAAGCAAGTTATTTTTGGTGGCATAGCAACTATGTTACATCATGAAGAAATTGTTTTACATGCTGATAGTGTATTTCTAGGGGAAGCTGAAGGTAGAATGGAAGAAGTAATTAACGATTTTAAAACAGGTGGGCTTAAGAAAGTTTATAATTATCTACGTGATTTTCCGGATACGGCATTAATTGGCAATGCGCGCCGAGATATTTTAAATCGCGAACTTTATAATTTTCGTGGTGTACAAATGGTTGACTTAGTGCATGCTTCGCGAGGATGCCGTTTTAATTGTTTTCCTTGTTGTACTCCGTATCTTGGGGGTTGTAAATTTCGTCCTCGGCCGATTGAAAGAGTAGTGGAGGAATTGGAATCAATTAAAAATAACCGTCTTTTTATTGTAGATAATTCTTTAGCTCAGAATGATGCTTGGGAGAAAGAGCTTTTTAAGGCAATTGCTCCGTTAAAAAAGAAATGGGTATCGCATCCTATAAAAGATGACGACGAAATATTGGATTTAGCGGTCAAAGCAGGATGCTGGTATGTGTACCAAGCTGTAGTTGATACTTCAGATCATATTCGTAAGAAAGTAAAAAGACTTAAAGAACGCGGCATTGGCGTTGAAGGAACAATAATTTTGGGAATGGATAATCATGATGAAGATTATATTAAGCGATTAGTTGATTTTTTACTTGAGATAAAGTTAGATCTAGCAGAGTTTACTATTCTCACTCCCTTTGCGCATACCCCTATAAGGCTGCAGTTAGAAAAAGAGGGACGTATTCTAAATAATAATTGGTTAAATTATACGGGGGGAGAGGTAGTATTTAAGCCGGCTAAAATGAGCGTTGAGTCATTAGAAAAGATGTACCAGTATGCTTGGGATACTTTTTATGCCGATTATAGTAAAGAAATGAAGATGGCTAAGTTATATTTACAGGTTATTGATAAAGAAAAGGCAGACGGCACTTATAATGGACCTAAATTAAGAAGTAGAGCTAAATGGGGGAAATAAAGGTAATGCGGGTTTTTTTGATCTCTTCAAATATAGCAAGTGCTCCGTACTCGGTTTATCCTTTAGGTTTAAGCATGGTTGCCGGGAGCTTGCGTAATGCTGGCCATGAAGTTAAGCAATTCGATTTTTTAGCCAGTAATCGATCCATTACAGAACTAACCGGAGAATTAAAAAAGTTTTCACCTGATATTATAGGCGTATCAATACGGAATATTGATAATGTAAATTTTTTAAATGAGCAGCGATATATTGAAGTAGTAGAAGATATTGTCAAAAATATTCGAAAGGTATCGAAAGCTAAGATAATCTTAGGAGGTTCTGGTTTTTCGATTATGCCCGAGGCGATATTAGATAAAGTTGGAGCAGATTATGGGATTGTTGGAGAAGGGGAATCGCTTATTCTTGAATTTATTGAAAAAATAAAGAATGGAAGTACTTTTAAAACTAAAATATTGCGATCAAGTTCCAGCCTTAAGGGAAAAGATATGCCTTCTGCTTTTTATGATGATCGGATCATGCAGTTTTATTTAAAAAGTGGTAATATTGCTGCAGTGCAAACGAAGCGCGGATGTATTTATAAGTGTATCTATTGTTCATATCCGATACTAGAGGGGGACAAGATTCGCATTCGTGATGCAAAGGAAGTAGTTGATGATATTGAAGTGCTTATTAATAAACATAAAGCAAAATATATATTCTTCACAGATTCCGTTTTTAATGATGATCAAGGTAACTATCTGAAAGTTTTAGAAGAAATGAAGTTTAGAAGACTAAATATCCCTTGGACAGCTTTTTTTAAACCTGGGAAAATTGACACGCGGTCATTATTATTAATGAAGGCTACTGGGCTAAAAGCCGCTGAAATAGGAGCAGATGCACCAAGTGATATCACTTTAAAAGGTCTTGGAAAATCATTTTTATTTAAAGATATTATTAAATTTAACAATACTTTTGCTAAACATGATATTGCTACCGCACATTATTTTATGTTTGGTTGTCCAGGAGAAACCAAAGAAACGGTAATCGAAGGAATAAATAATATTAAAAGCATACCAAAAACTTCCTCATTTATTTTTATGGGCATTCGTATCTTACCGGGGACGCTTTTGGCACAATTAGCAATAAAAGAAGGGTTGATTAAATCTGGGCAAGACTTACTTGAATCAATTTATTATATAGCTCCAGGATTAGAGAAAAAATGGCTCGAGGAGACCTTAACTGAAGGTTTTAGGGGAATTAGAAACTGTGTTTTTCCTCCGGATTCTTTGGATAGTAGTTTGGCTTTTTTGCATAAACTAGGTTATTCTGGATCACTTTTAGAGATGTTCGTCTCGGGTGGGCATAAGCGAAATCAAAAAAAACATGACAACAAATAGTAATTCTCAGCAAAATTTAGATATTTGGTGCGTAATCCCTACTTTTAACAATAAGAGTACAATTAAAGAAGTGGCTTTAGGTTGCCGCAAATACCTTGATCACGTGCTGGTAGTTGATGATGGTTCTACTGACGTTGATATTCAGGAGCTATTTAATGGCACCGATATTCAGGTTTTAAAACATCTTAAAAATATGGGTAAAGGGCAAGCGATCCGTACCGCTTTAAATTTCATTCAAAAGCATAACGGTAGATTCATGTTAACCATTGATGCTGATGGTCAACATTATCCAAATGATATTAATAAATTTATTCCAATACTAGAAACTAGTCGCACAGCAATTATTATTGGCTGTCGAGATTTTCAGCAAAAGAGTGTGCCGGGAAAAAGTCAATTTGGTCGTGCATTTTCAAATTTTTGGTTGAATTTAGAAACTGGAGCAATAATTGGAGATACACAAAGTGGATTCCGTAGCTATCCGGTTGAATATATCGCTAGAATTAAAACTAGTGGAAATTATTATGATTTCGAAACAGAAATTTTAACCCGAGCTTCTTGGGCGGGAATGGAATTAAAAGAAGTACCCATTAAAGTGTTTTATCCTAAGCCATGCCTACGGGTGAGCAGTTTTCATCCGTTTATTGATAATCTGCGTATTAGCTTAATGCACATTCGCTTGTTAGGCCGTAGGCTTATGCCCATACCTTACCCTAAAGTTGTGCATTTAGAAAAAACAGTAGCACCGGTGAATATTTTTGTTAACCCCCTAAAATTAATAAATAGTTTACTTAAAGAAAACGCCACTCCATTGGGGCTAGCTAGTTCTGCTGGATTGGGAATTTTTTTAGCTGTTTTACCATTACTCTCGGTACACATGTTAGTAATTCTTTATGTGGTTAGCAGGTTGCATCTAAATAAGATAATGGCTTTAAGTATTCAAAATTTATGTATGCCACCTTTTGTGCCAATTGTTTGTATTGAACTGGGACATTTTATGCTTTACCGAAGATGGCTTACTGATGTTTCTTGGCAAACAGTTTTTGGCTCTATCGGAGAAAGAATCTGGGAATGGTTTCTAGGGTCATTGATTCTTGCTCCAATACTAGCCTTAATCACAAGTATAATTATATATTTTATTGCTCAGGCTATACAAAGAAAAACTATTAGACATGCTAAAGCCTCTTAATCAAAACAGAATAAAAGTCAAAAGAAGAGGTAACCGTTTAGGCTTCTGGTTCTTTAAAGTGCTTTTAAAATTTTTTGGGTTGCCCGGAGCTTACTCATTATTATATTTTGTTTGTTTACATTACTTGTTTTTTGACCAGAGTGCTGTTTTAGGCGCACTGAGCTATGTACGCAGAAGATTTCCTTCTGCGGGTTTTTTTAAAAGAAAATTAGAGATTTATCGTTTATTTATTAGCCAAGGTAAACAATTAATTGATCGAGCAGCAATACTGTCAAAAGAAAATTTGTTTGATATCCAGCTTAATGGATATGATCAGCTTAGTAGCCTTTTGGCCAATAAAAATCAAGGTTTTGTGCTTTTAACTGCTCACGTGGGTAATTGGCAAATTGCCCTAACCACTTTAAAAAAAATGGCTAAACCAGTATACTTAATGATGCGTTTAGAGGACAATGAGGCAGTAAAAGAATCTTTAAAGCTTAATGCTCAAGATAGTTTTATTAAAATAATCTCACCTGAAGGGTACTTAGGGGGAGTAGTAGAGGCAATGCAGGTTTTAAAAGATGGCGGTATCGTTTCAATCATGGGTGATCGTAAATATGAATTCGAAGCGGTAGAAGTATCATTCTTAAATGATCAAGCTTATTTTCCTTTTGGCGCTTTTAGTTTAGCCGCTAGCAGCAATTGTCCAGTAGTGGTTTTATTGTCTGCAAAGCTTCCTGGAAATAAATATATTGTAGATGTTTCTAATGTCTTATACCCACGTTATAATAGTCCCAAGGATAAGAAAGAACAGTTAAAGAAATATGTACAGGAGTTCGCAGGAATTTTAGAGCGATACACCAAAGATTATGCATATCAATGTTTTTTATTTCACGATGTTTGGAAAAAATAGCAGGGTTCAAAACATTATTATCTATTAACGTTAATAGAAGGAGGAGTCATGAAAAAGAGGCTGTTTTTATTTCTGGGATTGTTGGTCTTTGTGTCTGGTTGCGCTAGTATTCGTATAAATGCGGTAACGATGGGTTCCGCATCAGAGTTTGGCAAGAAAGCATATGTCGTGCGACATGATAAATCTACCAAAGATATTGACCGCTATATTCAAGAGGCTTTAACAGAACTCGGTTTCGCCGCAACGTCTGGACCAGTAGAACAAATGCCTTCTGATGTGGATTTTTATGTTACATATATTGACAAATGGCAATGGGATATGGGCATGTATTTATACAGGCTCGAAATAATGATCTATAACAAAAAAGATGGAGTTTTGCTTAAATCAGGAACATTTAGAAATTCTCTTTTTCATCTTGGTCATGGGAGGAATTGGACAATAAATACAGTTAAGAAGGCTTTTCAAAATTAATTTAATAGGAGGATTTATGAAAGTAGATAAGGATCAAGAATTAGCTGAGATTCGGAAGAAATTAAAAGTTCTTTTAGTCAATAGCTTATCTTTGGAAGATATAAAGCCTGAGAATATAAAAGACGATGAGATTCTTTTTGGCGAAGGATTAGGACTTGATTCATTAGATGCGGTCGAAATTGTTGTTTTATTGCAAAGAAACTTTGGCTTAGAGGTCAAAGACATGAATCAAGGTAGAAAGATATTCTATTCTGTAGACACATTGGCAAATTATATTTATGAAAATCAAAAGAAATAAAATATGAATATTGCAATAACTGGTCTAGGGGCAATTTCTGCTTGTGGTTTAAATCTTAAAGAAACTATAACAAATTTTTCTTTAGGTATACGACAAGCAAGAGAAGTCACTTTATTTAAGACGGATTTGAATTACCCCGTTTTTGAGGCCAAGGGTTTTATTCCTGAAGATAAAAAATATATGCGCACACTAAGTCTTGCTTTTTGTGCAATTAAAGAAGCGATTATTGAGGCTAATCTCACGGATTTTTCAGGAATTCGTTTAGGAATATGTTTAGGTACTACTGTTGCTAGTCAGTTAAATGATGTGGATTTTTATAAAGAGTATCGAAAGAATGGAAGTGCGCCAGTTGATGCGGCTAAACGTTTTTTAGAAAGCAATCTTGCGCAAGCTGTAAAAGATTACTTTCATATTAATACTAAATTTTGCTGTACATTAGTTAATGCCTGTTCTTCTGGAACAGATGCTATTGGCTTAGCTATATCTTGGCTACGTAATGACTATTGCGATATAGCTATAGCCGGTGGAGCAGACGAATTAAATCGCGTACCCCTTGATGGTTTTAATTCATTAGGAGTAGTTAGCAATTCTTTGTGTACGCCATTTGATCGTGATCGATCTGGACTTAATTTAGGAGAGGGTAGTGGCATAGTTATTCTGGAAAAAGAGGAAAGTGCCCTAAAAAGAAACAGGACACTAGATTTATTTTTTAAAGGATATGGATTGGCAGCAGATGGACATCATTTAACAGCTCCACATCCAGAAGGTAGGGGCTTAGAGCGTGCTTTAGATTTTGCCATGCATCAATCAGATATAAAAGTCGATGAGGTCGCTTTTATTAATGCTCATGGCACAGCTACAAGAGATAATGATAAAGTAGAAGGAAGAGTTTTTAGGAAAGTATTTGGAGAAAATATTAAATTCGTTTCTACGAAAGGTTTTACGGGGCATACATTAGGAGCTGCTGGAGGGTTAGAAGCAGTTTTTACTTGTTTAGGATTACGTTATGGCTGGATTCCTAAAAACGTTGGGTTTACGCACATGGATGAACAGATCGGTATTGCACCTGTAGGTGTAAAAACAGATATTAAAGGAAGGTACGCCATTTCAACTTCATTAGCTTTTGGTGGCAATAATTCTGTATTAGTAATTGCAAGGAATTAACTATGTATATATCCGGTATTGGAGTGGTATCTGATAAAACAGAAAAAGATATTTCAATTTTAAAAGGTATACGGCGCGCAGATGATTTTAGTAAGATGGCGATATTAGCTGCTCACAATGCGTTTATGGATAGCGGACTAAAAGAGGAAACAAAAGTAAACCTTGGTGTAATCTTGTCTACAGCCTTTGGTCCACATGTTACTACCTTTAAATTTCTAGATGATATTTTAGATTACGGTGATGCCAATGTTTCACCGACACTGTTTTCGCATTCGGTACATAATGCAGCAAATTCATATATTTCTTCTAATTTAGGTATATTTGGACCCACATTAACCTTAACTGATTTTAGTAAATCTTTTTATCAAGCACTCTTAGTGGCGCAAAGCTGGTTAGAAGAAAAAAGATGCGAACATGTGCTTGTAGGATATGTAGAACAACATGGTAAAGAAATAGATTATATTCTTTCTAATATAGCAAAAGAATATTTTCTTAAAGAAGGAAGTGTATTTTTCTTAGTAAGTGCAGAAAAGTGTTTAAAAGAATACTGCTCTATTAATGTTTTAACATATCAAAACGAGTTTATTTCCGGCTTTAGTTTAGCTAAAAGCTTACTTGAACCAAAAAATTATGTAAAGGAAGTAAAATGACTATAAAAGATATCGAAAACAAATTAATTAATCAAATAGCAGCCATTCTTTCTTGTTCTTCTTTGTCGATTAAACCTGATGCACAGCTTCATACTCTGGGGGTAGACTCATTAAGTTTTGTTGAGATTCTGGTTTTTATAGAAAAGGAATTTAAAATTAAACTTATTGAATCAGGTCTAGATAAAGAAGATTTTAAAAGTGTTCGTTCATTAGCTGCGCGCATTAATAAAACCTTAAAATGAAGCGATACTTAAGCGGCATTGATTGGATTATGAGTAGTCTTGATTATGCTGGGCGCAAAGCCTGTGGCATAGGAAATATTTCTCAGATTGTTTTGAAGCTTGAAGAACCTCTTGAGGAAAACTATATAAGAGAACGAATAAAGCTATTAGAGAAAGCGCCACTAATTCATGGATATTCTAGTCGTGGGTTAAATCTCTGTCCTTATTGGAAGATGAATTTAAAAGATTCTTCAGTTATCTTGAATACATTTTCTACCCAGGATAATCTAAGTATAGATGAGCTATTGCGTGTCTTTGGCGATCACATGAATAAACCTTTTCGCAATAAAAGGGAGCATTTAGTTTTTAATTTGGTAAAGAATAACAAGGAGAGCTTTTTGGGAATGATTTTTGACCACCGGTTGCTAGATGCCCGTGGCGCTGAAACTTTACTTAGCATATTAGGTAGTTCAGTAAAATTTTCTTTTCAAAATGAACTTTCTGCTCCAGCACAGCTGAATAACTGGTATGATAAATTTAGTTCTGGACGTAAAGTTAACCGATTCTTTATGTCTTTAAATAAAGGTGAGACCTACAGTTCTCCTTATCCAAAAATAAACCATAAGATCGGACTTCGCCTTGTTACCTATGACAAGTTAGAAACTACTAAGATTGCAGAAAATTCTCTTAAACAAGCAGGTTATCTTATGTTTATGCCATATTTATTAGCTAAAAGCATTATAATTTTGCATCGCGTATTTGAAAAAAGAAATATTTCTTGTTCAGATTACTTGATCCCAGTTTCCATAGATAAAAGAGGACAAGGGGCAACCGATGGTAAAGTGTTTTTTAATCATCTTTCTTTTTTATTCTTTCGTATAAAGCCTGAAGAAATCATGGATCAAGATAAACTTTTATTAATAATTAAAGAGCAGCTGTATAAACAGGTCAAAGAAGGCATGCCTGAAGCTTTTCTTCAAGCCAGTCTGCTTATACGTATAGTTCCGCTTTATTTGATAAATTTATTTACACGTTTTATCTCTAAGGGTAAAGCATCATCATTTTCATTTTCTTTTGTTGTTGATAACTCAAATAATTTGGAAAGTTTTTTAGGGAAAAAAATATTAAATGTATTTCATCTCCCACGTTTGCCATGTCCACCGGGAATAGGTATTTTTTTTAACCAATCTCAAGGAAAACTTAATACTACGCTTTCTTATTTAGAAGGTTTGCTTAGTGATGATGATGTTAACCAGATAACCGAAGATTTGAAGTTATTGATATGAAGATAAAAACAATTGCTTGTGATGTTTTAGTGGTTGGTGCTGGTATCTCAGGGGTAGCTGCGGCAATTGCTGCCGCTAGTAAAAATAGCTCGGTTATTTTACTCGAGAAGAATAAATTTCCGGGTGGCACTGCTGTTGTAGCTATGCACAATTTTATCTGTGGTATGAATCGAAATAGCAAGGGACTACTTAAGCAAATAATAGGTAGGATTGCACCACAGCAGAAATTGGTAAGGCGGGGCAAGGTGCTTGTTATGCCTTTAAAAATTGAAAAATTAACTTCAGGTTTAAGCGATATTATAGATAAAAATAAACATATTAAAGTCTACTATGGTTATGGAGTTTTTCTAGTTAAAAAAGTTGGAAATGTCATTTCTTCAGTTGTTGCTAATTATGCCGGTGGGAAAATATTTTTCAAGCCTAAGGTAGTAATCGATGCCACTGGTATAGGTGATGTTATTAAATTAAGTGGAGCAAAATATAAAATCTCTATATTAAGCAAAAGACAGCTTGCCGGTTTTAGTTTTAAGGTTGAGGGAATAAATAACGATAGTGAGTTATTGGCGTTGAAAGTGCCTTACTATCTTGCTAAAGGAGTGCGTGATAAATTCTTGCCTAGACATTTAAAATTTGGTTTTTTTACACCTGGAGCTTTACAGGGTAATGGTTATATTAGGTTAAGCATTCCATCTTTAAATAATACTGATACTGCAAAAATAGTAAATAAAATCTCTTATGATATTCATAATTATCTGAAAAAATTATTGCCTGAATTTAGAGATTCCTATATTACTCAGGTTTCACCAGCAATAAGTAACCGGGAAGGACTTAGGCTTTTAGGTGAATATATTTTAAGTAAAGAAGATGTGCTCTCTCAAAGAAAGTTTTCAGATGCTGTAGCTAAAGGGTGTTGGCCTATTGAATTCTGGGATAGAAAAAGAGGACCAGTTTTTAAGTATTTTAAAAAGAATGGCTTTTATGAAATACCATTGCGTTGTTTGAAATCAAAGAATATCCGTAACCTTTTCGCAACTGGAAGATGTATATCAGCGGATCCGTATGCTTTAGCCTCAACTCGAGTTATGGCTACTTGCATATCATTAGGTGAGGCAGCAGGCATGGCTGCTAAAAAATATGCAAATATTCTTAACCAAGGCTATTACCTTAACTTGTTAAATGAATAATATTGTTAAATTAATAATTAAAGAAAATAGAAGTCGACTTAATAATACTGCGATTATTGATGGGGCTTATAGCATTTCTTATTCTCAGTTATTTACATCAGTAGATTTAGTGGCGTTAGAATTAAAAAGGAAAGGTGTTATTCGTTTCAAACGAATTGCTTTATTGTGCGAGGATAGCGTAGACTATATTGTTTTAAGCTTAGCAGTATTAAAGTTGCAGGCTGTAATTGTACCTGTGCCTATAGGGGCATCTTCAAATGAAGTAAATTGCCTCTTGAATGACATTAAGGTAGACTTAATTATTTTCGAAAAAGATTCTTATAATAGTAAGAAAACTGTTTTATCAATAGAGAATAACGCGATAAAAAAGAGTATTTTCATAACAGAGTGTGATTCTTATAAGGGATTATCTAAAGATTTTGCTAAATTAAATCCTGCGTTTATTCGTTTTACATCTGGAACTACGGGTAAAAATAAAGGGGTGATACTTTCGCATCAAACTATTGTTGCTAGAACTGATGCTGCAAATAATGGATTAAAAATTACTTCCAAGGATCGGGTTATTTGGGTACTTTCAATGAGTTTTCATTTTGTGGTAACCATACTTTTATTCTTACGGAAAGGCGCAACTATTATTATTTCAAGTAGACAATTTCCTTACGAATTATTAGATAATCTAAAAAAGCTAAAGCCTTCTCTGATTTATGCTTCACCGATACATTATCATATGCTATGTAATTTAGATATTTCCAAAGAATCATTAGCTACTCTTCGCCTGGCTGTATCAACTGCTGTAAAATTGTCTCCAGATATTGCGGATAAATTTTATAAGAAATTTGGTTTTGAGATTTCTGAAGCCTATGGGGTTATTGAGCTAGGGTTGCCTTTTATAAATCTTTCAAAGAACCAGTTAAAGCGTGGATCAGTTGGTAAAATTAACTCTGGATATCAAATTAAAATTAAGGATCCGGATAATCATGGTGTTGGTTTAATCTACATAAAAGGTAAAGGTATATTTGATGCTTATTTTTCACCTTGGAGAAAAGCCGGCGATATTTTGGTAAATGGGTGGTTCAATACCGGAGACTTAGGTTATTTAGGTAAGCAGGGGTTTTTATTTATCTTGGGCAGGAGAAAGAGTGTAATTAATTTTTGTGGAATGAAAATATTCCCTTTTGAAGTAGAGAGTGTGATTAATCAGTATCCTCAAGTTAAAGAATCTTTAGTTTATGGTAAAAATCATCTTCAGTATGGCCAGCTGCCTCTTGCTAAAATTGTCTTAAGAAGGTCACGTAAGGACAGTTTCGATTTAGAAAAACTACGTAAGTTTTGCTATGCACATTTGTCTAGTTATAAAGTCCCTAAAGAGTTTGTTTTTATTAATCAATTGACTAGAACTCCAAGTGGTAAAATAAAGTTAGCCCTTTCTTAAGGAAGTATATATTAACATATTGGAATTTATGGGTTATAATATTAAATAATAAAAAGGAGGCCAGATGGTTAAAAAGATTTTAGGTTTATTTCTTATCTTTTTTTGTTGTGTAACAAATTTAGTTTTTGCAGAGGGAACAAAACCGGTTCAGCTTTCGATTTGGAGTACTGTTCAGTTATTTCCAGCAAGCGATTCTATCAAAGGTTTTAGATTGAATTTACTCTATACTGATAATATGGATATGTCGGGACTCACGTTCGGTGGAATCTTGACTAAGACTAGCGGTGATATGAAAGGTATCGAATTGGGATTAATTAATTGGACCGATGGTTCATCCCATGGTTTTAAATGTGGTCTCCTTAATTATACGGGTAACCGCTCAGTTGGCTTAGATATTGGTGTTGTAAATATTGGCCAGGGTGATACAACTGGTGTTCAGCTAGGAATTGTGAATCGGAATGAAGGTTTTTTTCATGGCTGGCAAGATGGTGTGGTTAATTATGTAAATGGTTCTTATATTGGTTTCCAGGAGGGGATTGTAAATATAGTCAAGGGAGATGCTTCTGGATTTCAGTCAGGAGTTGTCAATTCCGTTAGTGGTACCATGAATGGTATTCAAGGTGGTTTGATTAATTATGCAGAGAAAATGTGCGGTCTTCAACTAGGTCTTTTTAATACTACTCATTCTCTCGATGGCGTACAGATCGGTCTTAGTAATTACACCGGTAAGGCAGAACCGCTGAAATGGATGCTTATAGTTAACTGGTCCTTTTAAGAGGAAAAGGAGAAGTAAATGTTTAAAAAAACTGCGTTGTTATTATCATTAGTGTTTTGTATGATTTCGTTGATTGGTTGTGCCACAAATCGGGGTTATTTAAGTATACAGGTGCCTACTAACACTCTAACCAATCCTAACGGTAAGCAGGTGTATATCCGCTCAGTTACAGATAGTCGATTATTCCAAGATGAACCTAAAAGCGCTGACATCCCATCATTAGGATTTGGAGGATTAGATAAGGTTACCCCTGAGATGAAAAGTAGGGCTATAGCAAGAAAGCGTAATACCTTCGGCAAGGCCCTTGGAGACATTTTTCTTAAAGAAGGCCAGAGCGTGCAGGGCATTATTTATGAAGCAACACGCAATTCTTTATACTCTCTTGGTTACGATGTAGTTAATAGTTCTAACAAGGCTAAGCCTGATGCTATTATAATAGATATCTCTATTGATAAATTTTGGGCTTGGTTTATGCCAGGATTCTGGACCTTATCCTTAAAGAGTGAAATAACTACTATAAATACTGTAACTGTGCCTAAGATAAATAAACCAATAACCATAATGGCTTCATCGCGAAATTATTGTCAGGTAGCGAATGAAGCTAACTGGAAAAAGACTTTGAAGCTAGTAGTTGATGATTTTATTAAAAAGGCAATGATAGAATTAAAAAACCTAGAAACAGCTAAATAGTATTTTATTTATTAAGCTTAAACTATTTGATGTAATAGATTTTATGTTATAACGGCCTTTAGAATAACGTAGGATTTAATATTAAAAAGTTAATTTGTTCATTAGTATTGGTAATGTTGGTAAGCGGATGCGCTACTACGTCGTCTTCGTCAAGAAAAAGCACTAGTAGTAATCAGTCAGCAGTATCATTTCTTGATGAAGTTTGGGATTTATTAGTTAAAATTATTCCGTCTCTAAGTGGAAAGTGATCAATTGTAAATAAGAAATTATGTATACGGAAGGTAGCATGTTTAAAGTAACTCCTATTCAGATACTAACACAGTCAATTAAGAAATAAGGATCAGAAATGAAAAAGATAATCTGTTTGCTCGCTTTGGTAATATTATTAAGCGGCTGTGCGATATATTCAAAAGTTATTCCATTAGGAAATAATACTTTTAAGGTTTATCGCCAAGCTGCTTCAGGTTTTGTTAGTCCAAATGCTACCAAATGTAGAACATTGTCAGCTGCGAACCAATTCTGTATAGACCAAGGGAAATCACTAAAGGTTCTTCTTTTTAAAGAACATCAACCTCCTTACATTCTTGGTAATTTTCCAAGAGCAGAAATTCACTTTACTTGTCTTGATGTAAATGATCCAGAGTTGAAGACGGGAGAATTTGTAGATACTCAACAGTTTTCTCAATGTGTAGAAATTGGGCAAAACGATAATCATATTTTAGAGGTTAAGCTTAAAGCGCTTAATAAACTTTTGTCTGACGGTTTGATTACAAAGAATGAATTTGATGAACAAAAGAAGAAACTACTTAACGACTATGTAAGTAAATAAAATCGATTATAATAAACAGCTGCGGACGAAGGATTATACCAGGAGGGAAAATGAAAAAAATACTTGCTTTATTAGTATTGATGGTGTTGGCGAGTGGATGTGCTACTGTTAGCTTGACGGAATCCAAAATATATTATACTAAAGCAAATATATGGTATGAATCTCCTGAAAAAATACTTCCTATGTATCATAAGGGGAATATGCTATTAGTGGGTACAAAAGTTAAGATATTACATTGTAGTAATAGTAGAATAAAGTTTGTTACGGACAATGGAAGAGAGTTTGTATTAGTTAATGCAGCGAAGTATAGCACCATAGGTTTAAAGGAATTTTTTGAACAGTATTTCTCTGAGACAAATGTTTTGATAGAAAATGGTCCATTCTATGCTTTTAGCAAGATAGAGCAAGAAAATATTAAGAATGGTTTGATAGTCCCCGGCATGAGTAAAGAAGCTGTATTGATGGCGTATGGTTACCCACCTAGTCATGCTACCAATATATCAAGTAATACCTGGTTTTATTGGAAAAGTAAATTTAGAAGATTTCCAGTATATTTCAAAGATAACAAATTAACTTTAGATAAGCCTAAAGAATTTTAACCGGTCGCCCCCAAAGGCACTTCCTGTAGTGTTCTGAATCTATAGTGAGGAACTTGTAGGACTCAAGGTCGCCTTCTTCATAACATAGCGGATGATTTATTTGCGTATGTATGACGCGAACGCTTTAAAGAGGTTGGCAAACTTACCCAAGGACTTTATTTATAATACTATAGGATTTGTAACGACTAATATTGTTGCAGGGGATAAGCCAATATTTCTTAGGGAATGTTGTATAGAAGCATCCGTAATATAAAGCGATTGATCATGGTTCAATGTATGCTTTTCATTTTTTGTTCCTATCTCTACTTTTCCTTCTAATACATAAATAAATCTTTGCGTGTCCGGAGGGAGATTCTCTTGAAGTTGTTTTTCTTCTTCAAGTATTAAAATTTCAGGCAGCATTCTTTTGTTCAAAAGGACATTCCACGCAAGTATATGGCGTGATATTTTTTTATCAAGAGTTAATGGTTTTTCTAGAGTGACTTCAAGGGGGTGTATTTTTTCTTCGTAAACTCCTTTATAAAGCGTTGATAAGCTTATACCTAATGCCTGGCATATCTTAATATGGATGTCTAATGTCCCTATTAAGCTGCCTTTTTCAATTTTATTGATTGTGGAGGCATCTATCTTGCAACGCCTAGCAAACTCTCGTTGCCTTACACTGCCCCGTAAGTCTTTTATCCGCTGACCTAAATCCATAGCGTAATTTTAGAACATAATTTCTGTTTTGTCAATAAAAATGTATCTTATTGCGTAATAAATAGATTAGTTTGTTATGAAACTTGACAAAACAGCAAGCAAATGGTATACTTCTTTTGCCAGTAATAAAGAAAGCGCTTTCCTGCGAGGGGACAGTTTTGTATCTAATGCTAACTATATATAATAGATCTACTTGAATTAACGGTTTCAGAGTGGGGTTTTTTATATAGTTTTAGTTTCAAATTGATTGATCGAAAGAGGCGCTATGGATAGAGAAGAAGTCGGTCCCGGCAGAAAAGGATTTAGTTCTGATGAAATAGAAATAATTGAAGGTTGGCGTATGGTAAAGCGTCACCACAAAGGCCATTTAGAGGTGAGTTTAAAGTCAGATGGTACACAATTCTACCTAGAGTTTAGTCCTGTTAAAGAAGGTAAGGTGGATTTTTCAAAATAACACCCAGAAATAAAATACTTGACAAATAAAAAAGTACAGTGTATAAACTAGGTAAGAATTAGTTAATGTAAATTTGCAGTCGCAGTATCCTCGGTCTGAACAATAGATCAGAGAAAAACTGGGCTGGTTTTCTGAAAGCGATTTCAGAGAGCCAGCCTTTTTTATTTACCTTTTTCCTATGGAACAAAATTATTCGCAGCCCGGTAAAGGCTATACAAAGATTGACAACAATGTTTTAAGGGAGC
>Ga0265297_10003074_pt1 | contig 31401 bp, 24 predicted proteins | sample Munlanlwell13791_FD_192502 | JGI IMG/M metagenome (GOLD analysis project Ga0265297, IMG submission 192502) | Leachate microbial communities from a municipal landfill in Southern Ontario, Canada - Leachate well 137-91 | ecosystem: Engineered > Solid waste > Landfill > Unclassified | place...
TAACGCACCCAATCCATCGGACCATGAATGTCCTTAAGAGTTATTCCTCCTTCTTCGATATCTAGAGCCTGCTTGCCCACCACCACCAAAGGCGCACCAGCTATCGTACAGGCCTTGATTAAAGTGGGAATATTTTTATTATAGTTTACATCACCCACGTACAACACAAATTTTTCGGGAAGTTTGTACTTTGTTTTAATCAAATTAAGGAATTTTGCGTCCGTCACATTTTTTAATTTTCCCTTTCCAGCCAAATAAACTACGTTGACTTTAACTGGGTCGATATTTAAAAATTTTACGATATCTTTCTTTGATGTATTGGAGATAGTGATAATTCCATCAACTTTCCTGATAAGGAACTTTTGTATAAAAAATCTAATCTTTCCTTTTAACCCAGCCGGATATTTTTTTGGGAAAGCAAGGTAGATAAGATCATGGATGGTAAGAATATTTTTTTTTGCTAGTTTCTGAAAAGGCAAAGAGAAGAAATAAGGATTAAAACTGGAGAAATGAGCAAGATCATACTTTGCCAAATCACCTTTAGAAAAATCTATTGGATAAATATCTAAATCCTTAAATTCATGTTTTACCTCACCAATAGCATACAAAAGCTCCTTTGTATGGAAGCCAATCCCACGAATCGAGTGTTGAGAATTAAGAGGTCCTGTATCAATAGCTATTTTCATTGATTGTTCATATACCTTAAATAGGCCCTTGGAAACCTGAGAGCCGAGAAAAACGAGAACACTATACCCCGCCATCCGTCAAGTAACCCTTTGTGTCTTATCTGTGTTAGCAAAAACCAATAAATTGGCTTTAATAGCAAGTAATTAATAGACATAAAGACGTTTTTTGGTACTTTATTTTTCTTTAACTCTTCCTTAAGTAAATTAATATAATCGTTGTTCCTTTTTAAGTAGCGATTGAAGTTAGCATCCGCAACATGTAAAAGATGCCCCTGCATCCATCCTACCCTACCTCCAACCACCATCTGTTCATGAACGTCTTTACATGGTAAGTGGGCCATACCTTTTTTGAATAGCCTTATAACGCCATCCGGATAGGTACCTCCATATTTTAGATACTTGCCTAAAAATAAATTTCGACGTGGAATTAAAAAGGCAGCATAATTACCATCCTCTGTCCCCATCTTTCCATCTCTATTTTCTAAAAGTCTTTTATGCCTCTTAAACAGCCTCCTGTCAGGGAGTGAGCTTTCATACTTCTTTAACTGTTTATCCGTCATCTTAATAACCCTTAAAATCTCTTTGGCAAGTTCCGGAGTAACCCTCTCGTCGGCATCAAGTTGTAGTATCCAGTTACCTGACGCTCTATCTATCGCTTTCTGTTTCGTTATGTGAAAAATCTCGTGGTGAGGTTCTGTGTAAACATTTGCTCCCAGATCCTTCGCGATCTGTCTAGTCTTGTCACTGGAGAATTCGTCAACTACCACAACCTCATCGGCAATGTCCCCAACTGCCTTAAGGCATTCACCAATATACTTCTCCTCATTCCTTGTTGCCAACACGACAGATAGCTTATTCATATTTACCACTCCCCAGCAAGCACGTAAAACGCATTTTCTCTATTAGGATATTTTATCAGCTTTGCAACAGAAAAATCATTCATAAACCTCAAACCCGTATATTTGCTTGGTTCAAGAATATATGCAATTCCATTTGCAGGATAACTTTCAATCCAATTCCAGCCACCAAATTGATAGCGATCAAAAGACAACACGGCGTTATAACTCTTAGATTCGGTTTTGTCATACTTCACTGTTGCCAAAAAATCTGGAAGGGGATATTTCAAATAGAACAAGAAAAAGATGTATGGCTGGTGTCTCTCCTTATCCACATAAACCTTATAATAGTCTGGATTCTCGATCATATACTCAACTATTTGTTTCATTCCGTACTGCCACTCTATCGCATATTTTTCGGGGTACTCCTCGAAATAATATTTGACATACCTTCCAAGGGGAAGTGTCATTAGTAAAAAAATTAAGACCAGAAAAATACCAACTAAAAGCTTTCTACGCAACAACATTGCCACACTATAAACCCCATATGCGACAACCAAATGCCAACTGATTGTCATAAACATTGCGCGTGCGGCATGCGCAAAAGAACTTGTGGCGGCAGCCGGGAGAGGAGCAATAACTGCCCATGCTATGAGGAAAATAACATATTTATCTCTTTTTCTAAGCATCCTCACCAAAAGGGAAATTAAACCTATTACCAAAAAAAACCCGTCAATTTTATAGAAAGTCCCAACTATTTGGGCGGAATGTCTAGGAAGAGAATCCCCCTTGTCAAAAAGAAAGTCGTTCTGGAAATAAAGTTTATAACGGTCAAAAACAACGTTGCCAAGACCTAAAAAATAGTTACTTGATCTCTCGTAAAGATAACTCCCTTCTATGGCACCTTCCGAAATAGTATTTTGCCTAAGTCTCGCGGTACCAAGGAGCTCTGGTTCGATAAAAAAAAGTGACACAAATAAAAGATAGGTCAAAAAACTGGCTAAAAACATCCTTTTTGTTCTCAGTAAATCTTTTAAATTAAGCAGAATAAGAAAAAGAACAAGAGGCGGGGTGACCACTTTTGCACTTTGGTAGGTCAGAAGGTCAATACCAAAACAAAAAAATGACGCTATCAGTAATTTTGAATTTCCTTTAATCGCCTTTAAAAAAAATAGCAAACCTAGTGAAAAAAAGAAAACCGCAAAATTTAGTTCGTGATTAAACCTGGAAAATTGAATATTATATGGCGAAATTGCCAGGACAAAAGAGGCGATTATTCCAACAAAACTACTATTAAATAACACCGTTGCTAAGAAATAAATAAGAATGACATTCCCTATACCAAAAAGAGCTGCAGAAAGCCTAGTTGTTAACTCTGACAAACCAAATAAACCCACAAAAGGAACCGTAGCATAAACATGAACCGGGTTTTTATAGTCTTCGAAAGACTTAAAAATAAGCGGGAACACCCTTCCCCATTCGTCTCTCCCCCAATGGGCAATTGTATACGCATTATATCCTACTGCAGCCTCATCCCAACTTATACTTGGCGGAATAGATCCTAATTTATACAACCTAAGAACTGACGCAATGATTACTATAGAAAATAGCAGAAAAAATGTTGCTTTTTTATTCATTCTTAAAAACAAACCCATCAAAACTCTCTACTGTCGAGAATCCCCACCTGTCAGGTGGATTATATTTAACCGTATTTCTGAATTTGTCAGGATTATATTTTAAATAAAACAAAGCAAAAATATACGGCTGGCCGTATTTATCGCTCACGATCTGCGTTCCACTAACACCGTTTTTTTGAATACTCTCAAATATATCTTTATATTCAATCTGCCAGTCACTACGTGAGTGCGGTCCATAATCGGTAAAAAAACTAAATAGATAAAACCCAAAAAAAATAAGAAAAATGAACGGAACACATATGCTAAAGACGTTTTTAAATTTTGGAAACTGTAACAATAAATACTTCAGGCCTAAACCTGAAAGAAGAGCATAGAAAAAAATTGAACTTACCGATCTCAAAGCATGAGGATTTTCTTTCGTTAGGGCGGCGGGAATCGGACTCAACATAAGACCAAGCAAAAGCGAATAATAAACTAGTTTTCTTTTCTCCAGAACATAAAATATCCCGAGCAAAACAAGCGGCAAGCTTATCCAGTACAGTTGCCCAAAACCGGACTGTTGACTTCTTAAGTTCGTATCCCCTTGAATAAATAGATAGTTGAAACTGAAATTTTTCAGGTAATTGCCCGAAAACTGAATTAATTTTTCACCTGGCGTCCCAACCAAACCAACAGCCTGAATTCTCTGAAACCCAGTGTCGTAGACATACAATCTTACAATTGGAATTAGGCTAAGTAGAAAAACAAAGAGTGAGATAAGCAAAACTGGAAAATGCCCTAGAATCTTCTTTTCTAACTTATTAAGGATAAACACCGTAAGTACAAATAAGGTAACAGGTGTGATAATTCTGAAGCTGTTGTAACTATAAACCGAAGCAATAAAGCAGGCTACACTTCCATAGTACCAAACTATTTTATCCTCAGATTTAAATTGTAGATATACTCCCAAAAGATAAAACATTAAACCTGCCGTGGCTTCATACCCTGATCTAGAAAAAATAAATAACCAAGGGGTAACCACAATGTAAAAAGCGCTAAACAGGGCAGCCGACTCATCCCTAATAACTTTTTTTGCAATTAGATAAGTTAATACTACAATTCCGATTGTAAATAGAACAGAAGGAAACCTCACTGCAAAGGCGTTAAGCCCAAACATTTTCACAAACGGAACCACGCCATAGATGTACACCGGAAGTTTAAACTCACCGAAGGCCCTGAAATGTAGGGGCAAAAAACTTCCCCACTCGTCTTTCCCATCCATACCAACAGAGTAAGCGTTATAACCAATAGACGCCTCATCCCAGTAGACAGACGAAGGCAGGCTGGAAATCCGACACAATCTAGATGCCAAAAGCAAGGAAAAAATTAACAAGAGCAAAAAATATCTTCCAAATTTCATTTTGATTCAACGATTTCGAAGGCACGCTCCCCATTAAGATAATTAACGGTATAAAGCTTTTCTACATCATCAGGAAAATCACCTGGCTTCCCAACAAACAGGGTTCGTTTATCTTTATTCTTACTAGCAATATCTGCATACCTGGTGTCCAGGTCACTTAAATTCGGAAAGTAAAATTTATCAAAGTTGGTAACCCAAACCCAATCAAAAGCCTTATACCTCACAAGGTTTTTATCATTTTGGAATTTGTCAGGCGGAAAATTTAAATAAAAAAGTGTAAATATATGTGGTTCTCCATAGTATCTAGTAATCACTATTTCGTCATACTCGTTATAGTGTTCTGAAACATACGCTACCACCTGTTTATAACCATATTGCCAATCGCGTGAATATTTTATAGCGTAGCTAATATAGTAATCCTTCAAATATAAACTGGTTTCCCAAATAAGGATTAAGGTTGAAAGAGCCACAACTATAATCCGCTTCTTTTTGTCTAGTACCTTTAGTATTTCAACAAAACCATAAGCACATATTATTTCGAAAAACGGTGCAGCAATTAGAGTTCTTAGTGCGTTTGGAATACTGTCCTTAGTAGTAGCAACAGGCACGAAAGCCAAAAGTAGCCACGCTAGTAATACCCATCGATGTTTTTCTTTTCTTGAAAACAGGAAATATAACCCGATTAATAAAAACGGCGCTTGAATTTTGTATAGTTCTCCAACCCCCTGTGCATGATGCTGCCTATGTTCCGCACCAGAAATAAACAAGAAGTCAGGGGTAAAATGAGCAAGATAATTTTTTGCAAAATAGTAAGTAATGTAGGTAACTTTATTATGAATGAGCTTAGGAAGGGGATAAGGAAGTGTAGATTGACCTCTTCTTTCATTAATCCTTGGAACAAGTCCCTCTTCATTGGTGATCGATACTAGTTTATACCTTGCACTAGCTTCGCCACTTAATACGAATGGAACAAGTGGAACTAAACAAAGGGTAAACAGTAGTCCAGAAACAATGGCATGCTTTCTACCAACCCAAAATTTCTTAAAACATATCAGGGCCACAACACCCAAAAACAACGGGGTAAAAACTCTTGCGCTATTATATGTATAAACTGATATTCCAAATGGTATTGCAGACACAATCCACCACCATCTTTTCCCGTTTAGACCTTTTAATAATAACCACAGGCCCATCAGTATCCAGAAAACAGAAAACGAAGACTCAAAGGACGCACGGGTCAATTGAATGTGCCACGGTGAAATAGCTAGAAGCAAAGACGACGCCAATGAGACAGTGCGTTTTCTAAAAAGTTCCTGAGTCAACAGATATAAAAGCAGCACGCTTAAGGTTCCATAAATAACTGGGGTTATTCGAACGCTAAAGGGAGTTAGTCCTAATATGGCTATTGCTGGGATGGAAGCATAAACTTGGGCAGGGAGCTTATATTCTCCGAACGACTGAAAATGAAGCGGAAATTTAACTCCCCATTCATCCCTACCAGTTTTTAGAATCGAATAGGCATTATACCCGATTGAAGCCTCATCCCAATTAAGCGAGGGGGGGACCTCCGTTATTTTATATACCCGAAGGAAAAAACTCAGGAAAGCAAGAACAATTAATAGCAAATTTCGCCAACTCATTAGTCTCAACACCTATATAGTGTAAATCAACTGAGATCATAATAAAATACCGCTCTATCAGTTTTGGGGTTCACTGCACTCCCCCGATGCCGAATAGCCAAAAAGCACATCCTCATTCAGTGCGTTTTTTATCGTAAACTCTAGTTTCATCTTGTGATCCTTAATTTGGTTCTCCGAAATAGAATATCTGTCGCCCACAACAATCACATTCCCGCCACATATTTCTAACCAATTTATAGGTTCTATTGTGACGTTATCAATCCGAAATGTCTCCCAGGCGTTGACATTTCCACTGTAATAAGGTGTTCCCAGTTGAGAAGACAAGTTTTCTTGTGTTTTACTTGGATCCGCCTTGAGTAGATATGCAAACCTGACTCCTACTCCCCAGGTTCTACCTGAAAAATCTATAAATACCTTTTTATCCTTATATTCCGGAAGCTTGTCTACTAGTTTAATGTATGAGTAGCTCAGATCCGGTGAGGGTGCATATTTTGAAGTAGCAAAATAGGAAATGTAAAAATGCAAAATAGAACAAAACAGGATTAAACAAATAGCGGGCAAACGCAGTTTTTTAAGCCCAAACCAATCCCAAAAATAATTAAAACCATAAGAAACAACTAAAGTTACCCCCCAAAGGTAGGTCAATACCCGTAGTGGGTAAAAAGGATCCCCCGTGATACTAGCCGGGAGAGGACCAATAACAATAACTAAGGCCAGAAGTTTCGTCATTGTTTCGCTGTGGTACTGCGAAAGGTACCTCACCCCAGCTAAAGCAAAGATGAAAAACCAAGGGTAGAAGACAGCCAAATCCGGGCTTGTTCGACCCAAATCCTGACCAGGATCAAAAAACAGGTTTCTTGGGGAAAAATATGAAAAGTAGTGATTTACAAACTGCCCAGCCAAAAAAGTTGTTTTGCTAGCCATCCCCCCATCAACATTATTGATATCTTTTACATAACCTACTTCGGACAATCTTTTCGTTAACGCTCCCGACCCTGAAATTACCAGGTGAGGAATCATAACAAGAACAAAAACCACAAAGCCTATTAGCACTTCTTTTTTTCGTTTCAAAAAAACTTTTTTATTAAGTAAAACAAACACTGCTGTGAAGAAAATCGACGTAATTCTTTCTGTATAATAAACATGCGTTGTAAATGCAAACACTAGACAAGCTAAGACGAAAAACCATTTTTTCCTCAAGGATAATGACGCAAGAAGAAGTCCTAAGATAAAAAACACCACAACAAGGTTCCCTTCAATAGCCAATCTACTAAAATGAATCGACCACGGAGAAATCGCCAGAATCACGGAAGCAATCAAGGCTTGTTTTATTTTATCTTCTCTTTTTCCTATGCCAAACAAGTATACAAAAAGGAAAGTAACTCCAACCAGAAGCGATCCGGCTAAAGCTGAAACAAAACGGACTGACGAGACTGTATTCCCGAATAAAAAAACAGGAACGATTGTAAGGTATGTATAAACCGGCGGCTGATAGGAGCCATTCGCACGAAATAAAATCGGAAAAGACTTCCCGTACATATCCCTACCGGTTTTTAATAGTGAATAAGCGTTATATCCCTGTGAAGCTTCATCAGCGTGAATCCCCATTGGTATTTCACCCAACCGATAAAAACGAGTAAAAACTGCTATCAGTAAAATTAGGGTAAATAATATTACACGGATCCTTTTCATCTTCGTAATTTGTGGACATACCTTATCGACAGATACAAGCCAATTACCACGAGGGTTGAAATTAGTGGGTAATACAGGATAATTGTCATACTAGAAATTACCGTGCACGTAAAAATTGCAGAAATAAATATATATAAAAGAAGGTAGGCTAAATGATAACGAATCGTATATAAACAACCTACTATAAACATTGGCAAGAGAACGTAAGGATAAAAATTATTCTGGTTAAAATTAAAATACACTGTTAGATTAAGTGGGTAAGATATCTTCCGAAAGAGCTTTAGCGAGTAAACCATGTAGCGGTTTATATAATATTTCATAATTTCTCGTCCAGAAACCTGACTAACAATTTCAGCCGTTACTCCACCGTCTCTTTTTAACAACTGATCGTTCTCTATGCTCGAAAGAGTAAATAGATTATAGTCAAACGAGTAACGGGATAAAGAGAAACCAATAATAACCAATATCACTATCAGAAATAACTTTATCCTGGGAATCATGGTTTTTTGAATCTCCTGTCTGGAAATATTTTATAGTTGTGGAGATATAAACGAAAAATCACCCAGAAACCCTCTAAAACAAACTTCGTTCCCTTTAAAAATTTTATTGACGATGCCTTGTCGTGATATCTCGTTGGAATTGGTATCTCCCCTATCTTAAAATTGTAGCTTAAGGCAGAAATGGTCATTTCTTGGTCAAATACAAAATCGTTAGAAAATCTTTGAAATGGCACTTTTTCTAAAAGCTTGGATGAGAAGGCTCTGTAGCCGGAAAAGTGCTCACTAAAATTTACCCCTAGAAGAATATTTTGAACAAAACATATAATCCTATTTACATAATACTTTAAAGGGGGCATTCCGCCCTCGAGGGCGGTCTTTTTTGTTGCAATACGACTTCCAAACATGAAGTCAAATTTGCCATCCAAAATTGGTTGTACTAGATATGGCATCATTGTCGCATCGTATTGATAATCAGGATGAAGCATAACAACAACATCAGGTTTTAGTTTTAAAGCTTCCCAATAACAAGTTTTCTGATTTCCTCCATAGCCAAGATTATTGGGATGAGAAAAAACTCTTATTCCAAGTTTCTTAGCAACCATCACCGTATCATCACTGCTCCTATCGTCAACCAGAATTATGTTTTTGCGCAAATCTTTCGGTATTTCGTAGTAAGTATCTCTTACCGTTCCTGAGGCGTTATAGGCAGGCATAACAACGACAACTTTGTATTTTCTTCTCATTTTTTTACATTTCCTCCAAACCAATATATTATTATACTGTTAGTTAAATACAAATGAAAACCAAAATACATTCTTTCATTCTGTGTGCAATATTATCCTTTTTTCTGATAAACTCAGGGGCCAAAATAAGATCGATCGGTTATGACAAAATTCCAAATAACAAAATATTTGATGAAAGAGATTATGCTCTTCAGGGTTTAAGTATCAGAAAATCTGGTATTCCGCTAGGGTGGTCCTCAAGTGGAAGTTATGATATTCCATCCAATTTCCCATCAAGCGTCGATCTAGAAAATCTTAATATTATCGCTGACTCGGTCAAGCCTAATTTTGGTAACTATCGTAGCTTTCCCAAACCCCTTTATATCGTTAAGGAATACGATTTTGGTTTTGGAGAACAACAGATAAAGTTTGTTCAACCGTTTTTGGACCATTCTCCATTAGGGGGGATAATATCGAGTCTTGGCCTAAACAGAAGCACTTCACAATTTACCGAAATAACTCCTGACAAGTACCGACAGCCAATGCTCTTTATAGCGATTATAAATAGTATAATTTTGTTCCTATTTACCTCTTTCTATCTAGATCCTTTCGTTGGTCTTCTTTCGGTGGCCGTTTATAATCATGTCCCAACATATATGCTGTCTTCTAGATATGCTTTATTAGAAAACATTTCTATACCGTTTATGCTTCTTTCTTTATGGGCTCTTTTAGCATTTAAAAATAAGATCGTCAACAAATCTAAAAACTGGTATTTATATGTTATCTTTCCCGCCTTTCTTTCTGGAGTGTCCGTGTTAGTTAAGGAGTCCTCATTCGGGCTCACTCTAGGTCTTGTTGCCATTATGGTAAGTTGGAAATTGAACAAAAAAATCATAGCCACCTTTATTGGTTCTGCCGTTTTGCCCATCCTTACTTACCTACTTTGGGCTTTGTATCTATCGCCAAAAGTATTAGCCAACATATTAAGCTATCACGCCACAAGGTCCTTCTCCGGATCTCTAGGTTTTATATCATCTATGTTGTCACTAAATTTTGAAAACTTTCCCCTTGATGGGTGGTGGATATGGGGATTTATATCTTTCATAGTAATGTTTGTCGTATTATTCAAAAAATTCAGAGACCTACTCATTCCAATAACCACCTACCTACTTTTTATAACATTTACTTCCGGTGCAAACTTTCCATGGTACTATCTGGGTTTCATCCCATTTTTATCAATCAGTATCTCCATTGTTTTTTGGGAATTGATAGTTAAAAATACAAATCTTGGGATCGCAATATTTTTTGCCCTTATTCCTCTGTCAAGCAGTTTCTTTTGGGGATATCTTGTTTTTCACCCTCCCTATAACGCAACCTTGTTTAAATTAATCATATTTAGTTTTATCTTCCTCGCCTGGATTCGTATAAAATTTAAGTCCAGGTTAACTAAATTTATTTGGATGGCGTTTTTGATAGTTATTACCTATGAAATTTCCAAATGGAACCGTTATTCACTTTTGTACATCATTGACAACTGGGGAAATCTACCCAACGTAATCAGCAGTTTTTAAAGGTTTTTTGCTTCTGATAAACATTTTATTCCAGATAATAGGAGCATCTGTCGTCATCCTTATTTATCTCGGGGCCTGCTTTACATTTACTTGAAGGATTCGTAGTGAAGATTCGAACACTTCTACCACCGTCAAAAAAATTAAAGTCGTATAGTAATTCCAATTTATGTTCTAGTACCTGACTCTCAGATATTGAAATGTTGTCACCGACAATTAATTGTTTCTTGTAGACATCTTCCTCCCAAATAATTGGTCTCGCCTGAACATTGCCAAGGTCGTACTGTGTTTCAACATCATAGCCAGTGTAATAGTTATCTAAATATTTATAACCTATCTCATCTTGGAACTTTTGTGGCTCAAAATCGAGGTAATAGGCCATTCTTAACCCAGTAGCCAAATCCCTTTCTGAAAGATCCACGAGAACCTCTTTTCCATAGTTTTTAATATAGCTCGCAATAACTTTATCAAAACCTCCAAAGGCAAACGCTCTCTCATATTTAAACATGACAAAATATTTTCTATGCAAATCAAATAGCGAAAGCGCAGTTATTATTAATAAAATGACACAGCCTGTTCTTCTGCGATTGAACCTCTCGCAAAAATATCCAATTCCGATTCCTATCAACAAACTTACAAACCATAAAAAGAGCAAGGTTCTGATTGTATAGAAGGCATCTCTTGATAAAGCAGCTGGAATGACTGAAATAAACATCGTCCACATTAGCAACTTCTGGTTCTTCCAGATTCTCTCTTTGATCAAAAACACTATGCCCGCGAGAAAGGGGGCAATCATCCAACTATAGAATACAGACAAATTAGGTACCGATCTTCCTTGTTGCGAATCAGGGACAAAAAATAAATTTTTTGGAGAATAGTAAGTCACATACTGGCTTGCAAACTCGTGCGCCACGTAAAAAAATCTACCAAACAAATCTCTTTGATATTTACCACCAAATTTATCAAACGACAACGAGTCAAGATATGTAACTTGGTCAAACCTCCTGAAAAAGGCCCCCTTGTTAATCATGTAAAGATGTGGAGAAAGTAATACCGCAAATAGAAAAACTCCAACAATAAATGTTTTCTTGTTGTCTCTTATTAACTTCCAATAAATTACTGTATAACCAAATAAAAGCAAAAGGGATATAACTTTATCTGAGTAATATGCATGTGTGGAAAGTGCCAAAAGAAGGAATGCAGCTATAATACGCGGCTTCTTCATTTCAGTAGTAATAAGGAAATATACGGAGCCCAAAATTAAGACTAGACCCAAACTGGCCTCAGTTGCATAGCGACTGAAGAATATTGACCAAGGAGAAACAGAAACAACAAGGGCTGACAATAAAGCCAACACTTTCCTCTTCGGAAAAACTTTGTCCACAATAAGAAAGGTTAGGTAGACCACTACTAACTGGGAGGTAATTGACACAAACCTGACACTAAAATTAGTTTTCCCGAATAAAAACATTGGGAACACTGTTAAGTAGGTATATAAAGGAGGTTGAAACGATTCATATGACTTAAACAAAATGGGAAACAATTTTCCATATCGATCACGACCGGTTAATAGCAATGAATAAGCATTGTAGCCTTGCGAAACTTCATCGACGTTTAACCCTAAAGGCAGAGAGTTCACCCTGTAAACTCTCAAAACCAAGGCCAAAAGTAATATCACTATTAATACAACTAACGGTTTTTTGATAATAAGCAGACTTTTTTCAAACATATTTTAAATCCGTAAGTGATAAAAACCACAAAATACGCATAGAGTAGTATCGAACCTAATACATAGCTTGAATAATACAATGTGGACAGTAACAGATTAACGACGAAAAATATAAAAACCTTTTTCTGGTAGACGAGCGATGCAAAGAAACCAACGACAAAAAAGGGCAGGAAGAAAGCCGTAAATTTTTCAAACTCGTTATTAGTTCCTCTTTCCCTAGGATGGGAAGCGAAAAAATACCCGTTAATATCCATATTCTCAAATAAGTTGGCCTCAAATTTGGAAATAACAGGCTCAAGCTTATAATGATACAAAATACCATATCTGTTCATATATAATTTACCGTAATCTTTTGCGTAATTATCAAATCTTCTGGTCAATACATCTTGCTCAACCCGAGAAGTCGTAAAAATATTTAAATCGAAATTTCCTGGCAAGGTTAGTAGAAGTAGGGATGTATTCACTAAGATTGCCAAATAACTAAGATTTTTCTTTTCCTTACCAAGAAGCGAAAAGATCAGATAGACCAAAGAAAGGATTACAGCTATTGTTAAAATGGAGACATCGGCAAATAGCCTATACGTCCAGGGGCTAATCAGAACAACAATTACCAGAAACACATGAGAAAAAGCTTTAGCATAGTTTTTCATACAAAAAAAGACAATTTATTTCTTGGTAATAAAATAAAATGCAGGTTCTCCTGAAAGATATTTAACAGTTTGAACAAGAGAAAGGTCGAGAGGCAAACGCATAGGTTCCTTAATTAAATCTAACTTAAACTCGTCGAAGGGAACAACATATAGGGTGTCTTTGTCTAATACTGAACTTACGTTGTACAGGTTATACCCCTGATCTTCCAGAGGAAAATAAACATTGCCTATTTGCCTAGCCTTTCCAAACCCAACAACATCAACAGTATTAAAATCTTTTTGACGCTGATATAACACCGGAGAGTATTGACTCCAGGCAAGAAAATATAAATATGCGGGGCTACTGTGACTACTAATTATTACTCTCTGGTATTGGCCCGAGTACTTCATGGCCTCATTGACCACCTGTTGCCAACCATATTGCCAGCTCTTTTCGGTCGCCAGTGGGAAATGTATCCAATAAAAATGTTGATAGGACACAAAACTAGCTAAATAGGATAGAGCAATAAGGACAATTAATACCTTCTTATACCTTTGTAGCACCACCTCACATAAACCATACAGTCCATAAGAAACGATAATAGTTAAAGGGATTAGGAGAAGAATCAGTCTGGTTGCGTGGTTGCTGCCATCAATTGTCAGCGAAGAAGGAATAGACGCTGTTAGAAGTAAAATCACCACTAGCCATTTCTTCCTTTTATCGATATTGGCTTTATATAAAAAGTGTAAACCAATTAATAATAAGACCGCTTCTATAGTGTAGAGTTCTCCCGTACCAGATGAGTTGTGCCTCGGGTTTCCATCCCCCGAGAGAAAAAGAAATTCTGTCGAGAAAGTTTTTATATAATTTTTTCCAAACTCATCAAGGAAAAACACATATTTATTATGAAATACCCTATCAAGCCCAATTTTTGAAATTAGTGGGAGCATCAGGCCGTCTTCGAATCTCTTTTCCCCAACACTGCCTTCCATCACCGGATTATTAAAAATCGAAAGAGACGAAAAGCGGTCTGTTCCACCACCAAAATACGTACTCCAAGCGTAGGGGATGGAAATAAATAAAAATATTAGCCCTGAAATTAATACGTACCCCTTTGCCTTGGGTCTAAAAATATTTCTAGACCATAGGATCAAAAGAAAGAAGATAGTTAAAGGTAAATAAAGTTGGGCCGTGCTGTACGCCCACGGAGTTAGAACCAGAAAAACAGCTGACGGTATGAACCACTGAGGACTTCTTAAACCCCTGAGAAAAAAGTAAAGGCCAAAGATAAAAAGAGATAAAAGGAGTGTCACTTCGAATCCTGCCCTTGAATAATGTATGTGCCACGGTGAAACTGCCAATAAAAGTGAGGATAAGGTTCCTAAAACTTTGCTTCCCGTAATTTCACTAACTAATAAATAGATTGCTATAACTCCGCACACTCCAAAGAAAACTGCAGGTAAACGAACACCAAGTGGCGTTATTCCGAAAACCGCCACTGTTGGAACGGCGGAATACAAATATAGCGGGGTGCGATACTCAGTAAAGGAACGAAATTGCAGAGGAATCATTCTCCCCGAGTAATCTTTGCCAGTTTTTAATATCGAATATGCCTGATATCCAACATCCAGCTCGTCACCAAACAAAGATGGTGGCACCTTATCAATTCTCCAAACACGAACGAAGAATGAAAATAGGACTATCAGACTCAGGATTAAAATGATTCTCTTGCTTTTAAAAAATGTTCTCACGATTTAAGTTTACCACCAAGTTGCGTATAATTTGAATATGGATAGGTTCCTTAAGCATTCTTTTTTAATATTACTGTTCGTAATTGGAATCATTGGGCAGTTGGCAGTAATTTCTCCAAGCGGAACACTCAGGAATGGAGACCTTCTTTTCTGGAGTGCCCATGGACACGATGCAATGTGGCATATTGCTGTTTCAAACGAAATAAAGCATGGTTTTCCACTTCAAAACCCAGTTATGGCAGGGGAAAAATTGGTGAACTACCACTTTTTTTCAGATATTTTACCCGCCTATCTAAACAAATTCCTAAAATTCCCTAGTCTAACCTTATATTTTTGGATCATGCCACTCGTATATTCATTCTTTTTAGGACTTGCTGCCTACCTTGCCGGAAAAGAAATTGGAAAATCTAGAATTTCAGGACTATTCTCGGTTTTTGCGGTATATTTTATCGGAAGTTTTGGCTATATAGTTACCCTACTACAAGGAAGGGGAATTGGCGGGGAAAGTCTTTTTTGGGCAACGCAGGTGCAAAGTTCGATTGGAAACCCGCCACAAATCCTCTCAGATATCTTTTTTCTCGCGACCATTTATTGTCTTGCTAAATACCTGAAAGGGAATCTACACTCCACCATTCCCCTTACTTTACTTCTTATATCTACCTCAATCGCCAAGGTCTATGCAGGAATGGTAATCTTGCCTGCTTTTGCACTACTAGCTACATACAGGCTTATTAGGCACAAAAAAATCGACCTTATTATTGTCACCACAATTTCATCCATTATCTCCCTAGGGATATACCTCCCCTTTTCCGAAGGCGCTGGACAATATCTTATCCTCGAACCCCTATGGTATGCTAGAAAAATATTCTCCGATACTGGAAGAGTTGGAATTCAAAACTTTGAGCTCATAACCCAGCATTACCAAAGCCTTCACTCACTAAAAGCTAAGATCGGCTTTGCTCGTTATGACATTCTTGGGATTTTACTTATTATCTTCGGGAACCTAGGTACACGATCCTTAGGATTCTTAGCCGTTCCCAAATTCATGCACAAAAATACGCAGATGGGACTATTTCTCCTCTCTTGTTCTGTTTTGTCATTATTAATACCCATCCTATTTTTACAAAAAGGGGTTGCAACTAACACTTCTCAAACCCTACAGTATATGCTATTAGTCCTTGGTCTCTTCTTCGCTTTGGCATGTTCAGAAATCTTTACCAAAACTAAAAACATCAATTTAAAAATTGCGGTGTTTACCTCTATTATTCTAATATCTGTCCCCACCCAGATAGGACTTCTATGTGAATTTTATTCGCGACCCGCATATGCAAAAATTGAAGGAGGCGAGATTGAAGCTCTCAACTACCTTAAAAATAACTCCGATAAAGGCGCAATTATTATTACTCCTCCATACGATTCTTATCTCGACACAAAGGAAGTCCCACCGCCAATCTGGGATTGGTTTGATACATCATATGTCGCAGCAATGTCCGAAAGAAGGGTTTACTTCGAAGATTATGAACAGGTAGACATCATGGGTTATGATTACGAACAGAGAGTCGCCAATCAAAACCTAATTTTTAAAGAAACTAACAATAATCAAATTCTAAACACCCTTAAAAATGAAAAAATTACTTTCGTGTATTTCCCAAAAACCCATAAACCGAAAATTGACCTGTCAGAAATTGGCTTGGTAAAATACTACGAAAACGATGAAGTTGAAATTTGGGAAGTCATTTAAGTCTTTCTTGCCAGTAAGGTAATCGACAAAGATCCTAGAACCACTAAATAGGCTGCTGCAAAAGTCCTGTCCGCCAAAAGCTTTTCGGCCCACCCAGAATAAGTGGATATTAGTAGACCAGGAACTGAATCCACTTGATACAAGGGGGTAATTGCAGGCTCTTTGTTATTTCGCGCAAGGTATATCTCAAGCGCATCAGAAGAACTCGCAGATGGTGCGGAAAGGACAAACCTAACCTCACCACCTGATGTGGCGGGTATGGGGTTAAACATAAATTTAATAAATTCCCCATCGGGAATTACTTTTCCATTAACTACACTTTCCCTGATCAAGCTACCATCCTGTGTATAAACGGCTAAAAATATGTCTTTTTTGTTTCTAAGATCAGGATTCTTTATTCCAATACCAACTCCAGTAAGGTTTCTGGGATCTGTTTTAAAACTCTTAGAAAGCACCTCATTCTGATAAACACTTTTCACCACTCCCGAAGATTCTTCTTCCACCCCTTTTGTGTACCTCACCCCAAACGCTAGTAAGCAAGGTGTGACGAACACAGCTATCAGCACTATACCAACAGTAATAAATACGTTTCTCATACCAGCTCCTCTTTTAACAATTTCCAGGCAAACAACAAAGATCCTCCAGCAAAGGCGCTATGAAAAACGCTCTGTATTTGGTAGGGATCATAAAATCTCTGTATGATAGAAAAAGGTGTTGGGATCAAGTTATATATATTACTAATAGGAGTAAAAAGGGAAAAACTCATATATTTGTCTTGGTATAAAAACGGAACAGAAAAAGCCAGAACCGAAAGGGGTAGCAGGTAAGCACTGTATTTAGTATTTTTAGATAAAATAAGACACGCAAATGGAGAAATCCACAAAAGCCATTGGATATGAAAATGTATAAGAGAAAAGATTATTATAAGAGCCGAAAAGAAGTACTTCTCTAACTCAATCCCTCGCTTATCGCTTAAGGCGAAGAAAAATAGTCCAGACAATAACACAACCGGAAAAATGACCATCTCCCCGAAGCCAATACTTAATCCGCTGTTAATAATTCTCGTCGTAAGTCCCGAGGCAAACGCGGACGAAAAGAACGACGTAGAAGCCACGGGAACAATAACTGCCACCAAGAATATCACCGATGTTAATATTATCTGCAACACTGTTTTAAAATCTTTCGCCCTAAACATTAAGAAGGGAATAAATAGAAGCGGATACACTTTAAAACCAGCCGCAACACACAGGAAGAGAGACGAAAGTTTTAACCGACCTTTAGATGCAAATAATAAACTTAATGCAGTTAAAAACACAGGAATAATGTCAATATTTCCAAACACATAGATCAGAACGATCGTAAAAGGATTAAACAACCAAAGTAATGAGATTTTTTTCTTATTCTCCTCCCCTACCACTAGGTTTCCCAACGTAAACATAACTAGCAGATCTAACAGAAGATAGGGAAACTTAAGTATAAACAAATAACGAAAAACACCGATCTGTTCGATCGCTGAACCATTGGCATTTGAAAGCCATGCACTAAAATTATCGCCAAGAAGGGGAGACATAATAATCTGATAGCCACCTAGAAAATAGTAGGTCAAAGGGAAATAGACAAATTCTTCTTTAAGAGGCAATTCCTCCTTATGGGAGACTAAATAGTCATAGATATTTATGACCCCGCTTCTTAAAAATGAAGATTGGAAATTAAACGTTTTTATATCCGGATGGAAAAAGAAAGGCATAACAAGGATTCTTAAAAGAATTGCTAAAACAAATAATTTTTTGGGGATAGAAACAGAAAAAAATTGTTTCATATAGTCACTTTATATATAGACGCACCACTATTCGAATATATTTGTTCAAGAAAGCTACTATCTAATAGTATCTCAAAATAGGAGGGTATGTATATGTACTTAATATTGTTTACCTTTAGGAATTCTTTTCTTCCTTTCTCGTCTTCTGAGCCAAAGAACTGATTCGACGCATCAATTCTTGTTTTATAATCGTATGCCAATATTTGTCCTTGTATCTCGTCTTCCACAAAGACATTCTTTTCAGAAAAAGCTGACACGTAAGAACTTGTCTCATAGGCGAACAGTGGATAGGGGGAAGAAAACATTCCCCTATCATTTACACGATAGGGATAAGTCAAAACAACACCATTCTCCTGCTTCGATAAATAGGTAAGAGCTTCAAATTCGCTCGCTGGAAGCATAGAAGGAGGATTTTCATAAAGACCAAAAGTAAAAGTTGTTATTGAACTAATTGGCGTAATCATCAAAACAAATATAACCAAAACAGTATAAAAACTCCTAGGAATCTTCCCAAATAAGTCCGCACATGTAGCTCCAGCATAGAGAGCGAAAAAATACAAGAAATAATAACTGAATTGAATTGTGTTCCAGGGGTTCCCTTTCTGGATAAATAAAATCGGAATAATCAGGGAAATTCCTGTAAGGGAGTAGACAATATCTTCACCAAATCCGAACACCCTTTTCACAATACTCTTTGAAACAGATAACAGGCCAACAATTCTGGTACCCAAATTCCCAACTATAAAGACCCCCAAGGCCAAAATTTCCGCCCCAAGCAATTTTAACCAGTTACTGGTACTGGTATATGCTTGCCTTGCCGTAGATAGTCTGAGCCAACCAACCCTGTCTGGTGAATCGATCATTGAGTGCACGAACCAAAAAGGCTTAAATTCAACAAAACCACTGGAAGAAAAGCTTTGGGGGACAAATAGAACTACAGCCAACCCTAAAGAAAAAATAAAAATCTTTAAGAGGAAAAAATCTTTATACAAAAAAATATTCCGTAAACTAATAAACAATAAGCTACACAAAACTATCAAACCTGCATAAACCTTAAACTCAATCAAAGTCCCAGAGAGAATTACTATCGGTGCCAATAACCTAGTATCTCTATCTTTACTAAAATCTATGAGTAATAGCACCAGAGCTATTACCATCAAAAGCGAAATAGCAAAGGGGGGGTTTAGATTCATAGACACGGGTTGGTTCATCCAAAAAGCGCTTTCTCCACCAAAGTGGCGCTCTCTAATAAATTCAACTACCCAACCAAAACTTGAACCAAAAAAAACAAAATACAGGGAAAAAATACTAGCGATTCTACTTCTAAATAAAACATTCGAGAGGTGGTAAGTACCTATCCCCAAAAGCAAAGAAAAAATAACTGGATAATATCGATATATTAAGTCGAGAGTTGGAATATGAGTTAAATTAAATGAAACCGCCACAAGCAAATCGTAAAAATAATGGTAATTTTTTAGAATGGCTCCTGAAAAAATTGGATTCTCTGGAGGAATCCCCCTAATTAGTTGATTGACAAGCGCCTGATGCCAAAGTCCATCGTGTCCCAACGGCCCCCAGTAACCTATCCCGAAGTCATACATCCTACCCGAACGAAACATCATCAGGCACTGGAAGATAGTTCCTGCAAGGATTAATAGACATATTGTTCCCAAGTAGAAATCAAATTTTGCTATACGCTGGTTTAGAAAATCTAAATAGTATTTTTTATAGAAAAATACTAGATTACATACAAACAAGAAGGCAAACGAGAACCAGTCGAACTGCAATAAACTTCCGATGTAGGCCGAGAGAGTCAGTGCAGCCATACCAACACAGACCGATAAAAAAACACTGAGTACGGGCTTTTCCGAAAGTTTTTTTCCAATTAACACATAACCCGGCACTGCTAATCCAACGATAACAAATAATATGAACTTAATCATTCCTTTTTAATAGATAAAGGCCCAAAACTATCAAACCCATTAGACTCAAGACATTCCCAAAAACACGAACGGGGGAATTGTAGAGCTTGGCGTTTACTATGGATGTACCTCTATCGACAGAAAATGTCATTAGCCCCAAATAGTTATCATATTCAATCTCAACTGCCTTACCGTTTACGTATATTTTCCAACCGGGGAAATAATATTGAGATAACTGAATTATAGAAGGGTTCTCTGCTTCGATTTTTAAATCAATCCAATTCGTTCCTTTTTGAAAATTTTCAACCGTCGCTTCGCCACTTATAACTTCATAGTCGCGAGTCGAAAGTTCGGCGGGTGGCATTGTGGCAAAAATTGGCAAATAGTCAAAAATTGACCTCTTTATTTGCGCATCCCAAGTCTGACCTGAAAGATAATCTTCCTGGACCACATCCAAGAATTTCTCAGGTCTAAAATAGGAAAAATTGTAGACAAAAACCAACAGAGCAGCAAGAGTGAATACTAACCAAGCATGCTTCTTAACAACTAAAAATATACCGCCAGACAAAAGTGATATGAAAAACGAAACAACAATCAAAAAGCGCCAAGGAAACTGAATATATTTAAGAATAGTTCCAAAAAAATTCCAGACGTACACCGAACGTGGATGAATCATGAAAACACTAGCGACAATTGCGATGGAAGACCCAATTCCGATGAGACGATAGACCCCCCATTTTGGTTTATTTGTAAGTGTCCATAAGGTGACAAGGGAGAGAAGATATCCTGCAAGATGAATCCACCCCACCTGGTAAGGCATTTGATCTTTTTCCCCACCAGGGACTTCTCTTATCGACGGACCCCAAGCCCAATTTCTATCTATAAAAAGTTTCCTAAAACCTTTAAAGTGCTCCGTATAAGAAAAATACCCAACCGTCATTGTTTCCAAGTGAACATATTTCCCTTCAGCCACTGCAGGTAACCAATAAAATGCAGAAAAAACTAAACTAAAAAGTACTGACAGAAGGAATGATTTTAAAAACTTAACGTTGTGGTCTTTTATGTAGAAAATTAAAGCAAAAACAAATATTGTCGGGGTAAACATAATGAATGAAAGATTGTGCGACGTAATTAGGAGAGCCAGTGCTATAGCCAATTTGATGGAACCGTTGATATTTGCCTTTTGAGACAACCTAAACAAAAAATAAAAAATTAGAGGAACAAATGACATTGCCCACATCTCCCCCATTGCTCCCCTAACATATAGGTTAACTGCATGATACGGAACTAAACTATAAAAAATTGCGGACAGAGCCCCTCCAGCTTTACCCCAGAGGGATTTACCCAAAAGATACATAAAAACATATGCTCCCACAAACGATGAAGCAAACATTAATTTCGCTGCAACTAAGAGATCCGCGGTGACGAGATAGAAAAACTCACCGAAATAATATGGAAGAGGAGCATAGTAATTAAAAATTGGGTATCCGTAACCACCCCCCATATCGGGCACCCAACGACAAGGAAACTGGAAATCGTCAAAACATTTGTCCATCTCAAAAAGTCTGACCACCTGCACGTCGTCGTGATGCGAGAAATACCCCTGTCTCATAAGGGGCCAGAGCACAGAAATAGTTATCGCCAACCCAATAAGAAAATATGCATTTTCCTTAATTACTTTTATCAAAAGGGTTCTTTTTGGCATTGTCTTATTTCGATAAAGATAGAGATTTGTATCCTTTTACGATTAATGGATAAGTAACAATAACAAATAGGCATGCCACAGTCAGCAGATTTCCTATTACACGTACCGGGGTATTCCTAAGCTCCAAATTTACCGAGTGTTCCCCAGCTTCCACAGCAATACTAATAAGCCCCAGGTCTGTCGGGCTACACTGCACATTATTACCATCAATCTTAGTCTCCCATCCCGGAAAATATGTCACCGGTATTTCTATCACGCTATCCGTCCGGGCGTTAACATTAAAAGATGCAGACTTGCTGTTTTTGGAGAAACCCGATATATCTGCTTCACCACTTATTAAAACCGGTGCTACCATTTTTTCATCTTTAATATTTTTAACCCAAATTGGGAGGTAATCTTTTGGAACTTTATCGTCCTTCTCCAAAACAGAAATTCCTACATAGTGCTCATCGATAGAGTCGAGATAATACTCTTTTGGTCTGAAATATTTATAATTTACTAAAAGCAAGAGAGCTATAAAAAAGGATGATAAAGCTATTTTAATTTTTTGATTTTTTATCAAAGTCACTCCATAACCACCAATTAAAGCCGCAAAAAACACTGAAACGGCCAAGAGTCTCCAGGGGAACTGAGTATAGGCAAGTATCTGCAAGGTTTGCCAAATAAATGTTGATTTATTATGTTGCAAAAAAAGAGAGAAAACAAAAATCGTTAACAAAACCGGAAGGAACATAACGTCTTTTTTGTTTAAATACATCTTTTTTGTACAATACAAAATTATTGCTCCGAATATCAAAATCCATTGGGTTGCACCAAGCTGAAACGACATGTCATCTTTCGGTCCCCATAATGACGCGCCATAACCCCATGGCGAATCAAACCACTGCCTTACGGCAACAAAATGCCCGATATAATTGAAGTAACCACTAGTTAGATAAGCTGTCTGAACAAATTTTTTCTCAAAAAGCGCTGGAATCAAAAAACTCGCTCCCAAGCCCAACCCCAAAAGAACGGATACGGAAATTCCCAACATAAATTTTTTGTCAAACTTTTTATTAATCAAAAGATACACTGCATAAAATCCGAAGAATGGGATAAACAGTATGGTCATAATATTATGCGTGTAAAAAAGGCCAGCTAACGAGAGTCCTAACAAAACAGTGTTTCTAAATGACTGAGCTTTAGATAGCTTTATCAGGAACAAAAAGATCAGGGGGAAAAAGACAAAAGCCCAGGCTTCGTTCAAGGTTCCCCTAACATAAATATCTATTGACCGATAAGGGGCATACAAATATAGCATGGACGACAAAACACCCTCGACCCTACCATACAATTCTTTTCCAAGGAGATACATCGAGAATGCTGACAATACAAAACTTAGTCCAAAAAGCATTTTTGAACTATCTAAATACCCTACTCCCAGCAGATGGAAAAGTGCTCCCAAATAATATGGAAGTGGGGCGTAAAAGTTGAATGTCGGATCACCGTACCTAAACCCAGAAACCCACCGAACAGGGAACTGACCATCTAAAAGAGATTTGAACATCTCACTTATCCTTGCTATATATATAAAGTCATGCGTCGGAAAAAATCCCCTGTGAATCAAGGCAAGAACCGAAGGGATAGAAAGAATGAGAAGCAGTAGCGCTATCCAAAGACCTTTTGTATTTTTTGACTTGACCATATTATAAAACCAATCAAATGGTAAATGACCACCCCATGATAGATTCTACTTGATGGGATCAGTCGTTTCCACTGCAGCTCTTCCGAAACCATATTTTTTCCACTTGCTCCATGATAGTGAACCACCTGTGTATCAGGGCAGTAATAAACTCCGAGGCCAGCTTTTTGAACCCGGCGACAATAATCCAGGTCCTCAAAATACATAAAATACCTTTCATCCAAAAACCCAACCTTCTTTAATGCTTGAGGCGTAATCAAAAAGGCTCCGCCGACAATACACTCCACTTTTGAGGGGACGTCCCCCTCAGGAGCATATTTATCAAGAATCCCTTTCTTTCCTAACCAGTACTGTTGTAGTGTTCGCCATAAAGTGGGTAACCTATATACCGACGGCTGGACCGTTTTATTCGAATTAAGAAGTCTTGGACCAACAACCCCGACGTTTCCCCTCTCACCAGCAAAAGCTAGTAGTTTCGTTAGAGTATCATCTATTAATTCTGTATCCGAATTAAGAAGAAAAACATATTTACCCTTAGCAATTTTTATTCCTTGGTTGCAGGCCTTAGCAAAACCCAAGTTGGTGCTATTTGGTATTAGTGAAAACCTCTTGTCTTTTGAAAATGCTTTGGCTAGCTGCTCACAACTTCCATCAGCGGAACCATTGTCGACAACCACCACTTCAAACTCAATATCTCTGGTCTTTTTAAACACTGAAGACACACACTTCCGGGTGAGATCACAAGTATTATAATTTACAATTACGACAGTTACGTCCATGGCAGAGCTATCTAAAACTGGCAAATATCGCTTCGTCGGATATTTTGCATTCTTTTCTTTCTCTTCTCCTAGGCTTAGAAATAGATCCCAGCCTAAATAAGGCAGAGGCCACTATTAGTAAATAACCCGGATGGGTCACCACGCGCTTAGCCAGGCCAACAACATGCTTCCTAAAAAGATTAGCACTGGTAATGTTTTTCCAAATAAATATCAATTGATTTCTTTCCTGAATTCTTTGGACCTTCTTTTTGGGCAACCTGGAAACAGTTGATTCGTGGCGATGAAAGACCAAAGAATCTGGTTCCCACAAAAGTTCATAACCTCTCTTAAGAGCCCTATACCCCAGATCAATATCTTCCCAATAGTAAGGCGAGAACAACTTCTCATCCATACCACCTAGTTTCACCCAGAGGTCTCTGCGGAATATTCCACTTCCACCGCTGACCCACAATGTCCTGTGAACATCTTTTGTATTTTGTCCAGATCCGTGGGAAACAAATCCATCCTTAAAACTTCCCTCTGCCCAACTGTAGCCATCCTCGTGGAAAGAAACCGCGAAAACTTTTGCATCGGAAAAATGGCCCAAAGCCTTAACTAAAAAATTCTCTGAGGGAGCAACATCGTTATTAATTAAGGCAATAAGACTTCCTTTTGATGACCGAACCCCGGTATTTACCGCCGAAGAGAAACCTCGGTTTTTTTTGTGGCTGACAACTTTAACTTGAGGAAAATTCTGTTTAATAAAATCTACACTTTGGTCCACTGAGCCATCATTGACAACAATTACTTCAAGAATCTGATTCCCTTTATGCTCAGCCGCTTTTAAAACCAACGGTAAATTTTTAGAAAGTAGGTCTAAACCGTTATAACTGGGTATAACTACTGATACCGAATCTTTGTGCATTTGTATAAGCTATTTTATACCTAAGGCATGCGTATTGAAAGAATTAATATGCCGCTATGCCAATATTTTTTCGAGGGCTATATTGAAGGCTTCGTAACCAAACAACCGGCTTCTTTCTATGGAGTTTTCGGAGATTTCCCTAAGTAATTTCTTATCTTCTACCAGTCTTCTGGTTTTTGTATTTAACTCTCCTACACTCTTCCAAAAAAAGCCACTTTGGCCATTTTTGATTATCTCTTTAAAGCCGCCGGCCTCATAAACCAGAGGTACAACCCCTGCAGCCATCGCCTCAACTAAAGTAATTCCAAAGTGTTCCACAAGTTCAGGCTCTCTTTTTTCATTACACCCGAATCCTGCCGCAGCCCAAAAAAACTTAGCTTTTGCATATAAACCCACCAACTCCTTAAAGGATGGGCTTTCAATGATCTCAATCGGATACGCAACGATCTGAGCCCTAAGGCTTTTAACAAAATCCCCTGACCCTACTTCTGTTCCACCTGCAAGAACTAATTTATAATCTCTAAAACCACTTTTGTAGAATTTTCTGAAAGCTTCAATTAATACCTCTTGGCGTTTTGATTGCTTAAGTTGGGAAAATCTACCCACATAAAGGATAATATTTTCCTTCCTTTTGGGTTTAAATTTCTCAACCGAAACCGGAGGGTATACTACTTCACTGTTTACTCCATATTCTTTATCGATTACTTTTTTGGTGAAAGAAGAATTGCAAATTATTTTGTTTATTCTAAATAACTTCATTCTGTTCATTAGGCTCCCTCCCCCCACACCATGAAAGGGAACTTGAAAATGAAGAAGATTCTTTCTCGCCCGAAGAAGAGGAATGCTGCCATCAGAAACCCAAAAACAAACATCATACCCGTCACCTTTTTTTACACTCTCAACAAAATTTACATTATCCAGGTTAACTCCAAATCTGCCTTCAAGTTTTTGTTTTATTGTTTGATCCTTCCATTCAATATCAACCTGGCATTCTCTACTTGCAAAATAACTCGCCACCGCCAGAGTGTAGCGTTCTCCCCCACCCATGGAATCAAGATATGGATTATAGATTGCTGCCTTCATGATTTATTTTTTGTCTTTGAGCTGCATTTCCCAAAGCTTGGCGTAAGTAAGAAATTTACTCCAAGTCTGATAGAAGGAATATATCACGCCTTCCGGTCCATCGAAAATTCCTCGAAGGAGTATTAGTCTATAAAAAAGCTCACCCAGCATAATCCTTAGAAACCTCCACCAGGCCATAGGCGGATGCCCCGCATCAAACAGTAATTTGGCCTCTACAGCAGACCACTTGTTTGATTTTGTGACCATCTCAGCAAGATTATCGTGTTTCAAATGAATCATGGGTTTTTTAAGATGGGCGAGACTGCCCTTTACCTCCGGCTCCTCGTGAAGATCTCCCACCCATTTTTCTAGAGACGATTTTTTGATTAGCCTTTTAACATAATCAGGCCACCATCCTCCGTGAAGCATTTCCCTTCCCAAGATTATATTTCTCCTCGGTATGGCGTAGATCTCGGCTGAGGGATTTTCTAGTGTCTTAACAATTTCATCTCTCAACTCCGGAGTAATTCTCTCGTCTGCGTCAATATATATTATCCACTCTCCTTCCGCTCTTTTTGCCCCCTCGTTTCTCCAATCACTATAGTTACCTCCGTTGTAAGCAAAAACCTTTGCTCCCAACTTCTTTGCTATTTCGGCAGTTTCGTCCTCTGACCCATTATCAATAACTACAACTTCATTCACCCACCTAAGCGACTCTATGCATTCCTTAATTTTTTTCGCCTCGTTCTTGGCGATAATTATTGCACTAATATTCATATTTTGGTTGTCTCTTACCTCCATGACCCCTTTCCTAACTTACCCAGATAGAAATCTTTCACCCCAACTCTCTGCCATTTCCTTCCGGCTAAAAGAAGTCTAAAGCTTTCTTTAATTAAAGCAACCTTGGCACGAACAGAGGCGTATCTAAATCCAAAAAACATCCTGTTACGGGTAATAAAATAGTCATTCAAATCACTTCCAACGCTTGAACTCTGAGCTACCTTATGCCAGATATGAGCTCCATCACAATAACCTATTTTCCAACCACTTTTTTTTATTCTTACTGAAAGATCCACATCTTCCAGGTACATAAAGTACTTCTCCTCATATAAACCGACTTTTTTAAGTGTCTCAACCCGAAGCAGGCTACACGCACCGGTTGAAAAATCAGTTTCCCTTACTTCTTCAAATTGTCCTTGGTCAACCTCATCAACACCATGGTTGGCGCCATAGACGTTAGCCCAATCAATATCCCCTCCTGCATACCAGATAACCTTTCCTAAATCAGACTCCCGATAGCGCTTTTTATGAAACTCGTACCCTTTTGCAAAATATATCTTTGGAGAAATTGCCCCAAATTGCGGATTATTATTCATAAAACCAACCATGCGCTGAAGGGTTTGACTGTCCACTTCGGTATCATTATTAAGAACCAGAATGTACTCAGCTCCACCGTCAATAGCATTGGCAATACCTATGTTATTACCTTTAGCAAAACCATAATTGGCATTATTAGTTAGCAACTCATAACCAGCATTTTTTAGTTTAATCTCCCTTAGTCTTTTCAGTGAGTCGTCTGAAGATTTATTATCAACCACAATAACCGATAATTTATAGTCTTTAAGTGACAATTCCTGGATGCTCTTAAGACACGCGATCGTATCGTCCACCCCATTCCAATTAAGAATAACTACGGAGATTTTATTCATGATTTAAGGAAGCTTAAATTTTCTCTTAAGTCTACTTAACACTCCCCCTTTTTGCTTGACCTCTACATCTGCTTTCCAGTAATTAAAATCCGATAGAGTATTTCCTATGCTTTCATTAAACCTATCTATCTCAATATCTTGACGCACAAATTTCTGGCCTTCCCACACCTTTAAGATGACTACTAGTTCATAAAAAGACTGCAGTAAACTAAGAGCTAAACCGTGTACCCCGTCTTTATATCCTTCGGCGGCGAAATATCTTCGTAAAAATTCATCCCCCGGGTTTTTGATTAAGTCCTGCCACTTAAAATTATATCCACTCTGTAGAAGATCCTTAGACTGTATAGATGAGTACCTGTCTAGTCTTACCAGATACTGTGAAATTGATTGGTAGTGATGATGAACCAAGGCGTATTCTTCTTTGTCAGGAAAATCCATACCCTTCCCTTGAGTCATAGGGACGCTATGAATAACCTCGCTCCAGGAGACTGCCCCTTTCTTAAAAAGGCGGATGTTGTAATCTGGCCACCAGTTGGAGTGCCTCACCCACTTACCAAAAATTAAGTTCTTGCGTGGGATTCTGAAATAGTCCGCCCCGGGTGCTTTAAGTTCTCTTATAATTTTTTTAACAAGAGTTTCTGGGACCTCTTCATCCGCATCCAGTATCAGAATCCAGTCCCCGGTTGCTTTGGCAATAGCAAAGTTTCTTGCCGGTTCAACATAGTCCATACGTGGATGCTCAAAAACCTGAGCTCCCAGCTTCTTGGCAACCTCTTGAGTCTTATCGTCAGACTTCATGTCAACCACTACAACCTCCTCCGCCAAGCCCTTTACTGAAGACACGGCCCTAGCTAGGTTCTTCTCCTCGTTAAGAGTATTTATAACAACAGACAGCTTTACCATTGATTCAATTTTATCACGAGCAGGGCAAAATCTACTCGTGGCGTGAAAAAAGGGATTTTACACTCCTTTTTACATCCTCCACTATCCCTGGCCCAACTAAAAGAAAAATCAAAAGTGAGTAGATGACAATCCCCGTAATTATAATGATCCAAACTGAAGTAAAACTGACACCCAGGAGGGAACGAAGAACAAGTAGGACCAAGGACATCCCCAGAGCTGCAACTGTGGGTTTAATCACGGCATAAACAAAGGAAAAGTGAACTTGAGTGTAGGCGACGTATATTGCCACTATTGAACTTACCCCAACAAGTGAATATCCAGCCGCGGCACCAGAAACACCATACTTATAGCCCAAGAAAGGAATAAACAACCAAGTCAAAGTTGTCCACATAATCATCAGCTTGAAGGTGGTCTTAATCTTACCAATGGCGTTAAGAAGGTTAGTCAGAGGAGTTGAAACTGCAGCAAATATAGTATTTATAGCAACAAGACCGAGCGGAAGAAGGGCAGGAGTCCACTTTTCGTACCTTGGAATAATTTGCACCAGAACGGGAGCTAATATTAGAAGTCCGACAAGGGAAGGAAAAACCAAAAGGCAAACGAAAAATATTGAACGCGTTAGGCTTTTCTCTAAATGCTCCCTCTTATCTTGCATCCTGGCAAAAGCGGGAAAGGTAACTTTTAAAACCTGATCCATAAAAAATCTAAGAGGTGCTTGCCCCCACTTTTGTGCCCAACCTAAATATCCCACCCCTGTCGAGCCCAATATTCCTCCCAGGACTGCCGTCATGCCATCATCCTTTAGAGTTGCAAGAAGAGTATTGGCTTGATAAGGAACTCCGTAAGTTAAAAGGCTCTTAAGCGATTTTTTGGAGAAGGCGAGCCCTGGTTTCCACGGCTGAAGAAGGTATATTATCACAAGCCCTACTAACCCTCTAATTAAAACGGCTATTGTAAAACTGGTTACCCCGAACCCCTTCCAAGCCAGAACAACTGCTACTACATTATAAACTAGATTCTCAAAAACCTGGGGGAGGACCAACTTTCCAAACTCTAATCTTCTTTCGATAATCACGGATGGAATCGTCTTAAGAGAGGAAAAAATTAAGGAGGCTCCCAGTGAATACATTAAAAGTCTACTTTGAAAGGAAAGGGAATAGATCTTAGAAAAAACTGGTGCCAGAACGATCAAGATAACTATCAACAAAAAAACCAGTATTTGCTGGATTGTAAAAGTAGTTTTAAGATCGTCCTCTGTCGGAGCATCCTTCTTCTGAATAAGAGCTGCTGCTAACCCCACGTCTGAAAAATAGGCCAGGAAATTAACAATCGCAGAGACTATCCAGAAAACTCCAAATTCCGACGGGCTTAAAAAAACCGTCAAAAAACCTGTCGCAATCAAGGATAAAATACTGAGAAGAAATGTCCTCCCGGTTAGGACGACTACGCCTCTTACAGCCCTAGTTATAACTATATCCAGGCCGATTTCTTCCTGCAAACCTGAATCCACTGATTCCATATTCAAATTCTATACCAAACACTCCTCGATTTACACTTACAAAACGACCCTTCTAAGACAATTTTCATATTTCTGCTATTATTTAAGGGAAAAGATGTTGGCTATATCCCTGACCGTAATTTTTATAAATGTAGTGATAAGTGCATGGTGGATGCTCCACGGAAACATTCTTTTCCATACTGATATCGCAAGAGACTTCTTATTAATGGAGGACATTGTGGTTAACAAAAACTTAACGTTAATCGGACCCCGTTCAGGCGCCATACCCGGCGTCTTTCATGGGCCACTTTGGTTATACCTTAATCTCCCAAGTTTCATCATAGGTCATGGAAATCCCGTAGTCGTCGGCTGGTTCTGGGTTATATTATCAGTAGTCAGTCTGTTAATTATTTACTACGTGGGGGAAAAATTATTTGGCCACAAAACTGGTTTACTAAGCGCAATACTGCTTTCCATAACCCAAACGTCCGCTATTAAAAGTTTGTTCAATCCTTACGGAGCTTTGATGTTAACCCCTGTTTTTTTCTACCTCTTCACGAATTATCTAAAAAAGGAAAAGGTAATCCTTCTTACACTAAGCATGTTTATCCTTGGTTTAATTATTCAGTTTCAAATGGCCTTCGGAGTGCCCCTACTTATATTGTCGTTACTATACCTTGTGTATTTTCTGATAAGAAAACGAAAACTTATACATTTACTATCCCTATCAATCCTTGCCATTCCCCTTTCTACTTATATTGCATTCGACCTGAGACACAATTTTCTACAAAGCCGGTCGGTAATTAGCTACCTTACGGGAGTGGAAAACCATGGAAAAATAGATCTCAGCTTCTGGGAAACGGTCAGCATGAGACTTGAGGAATTATT
>Ga0265297_10003075_pt1 | contig 31396 bp, 29 predicted proteins | sample Munlanlwell13791_FD_192502 | JGI IMG/M metagenome (GOLD analysis project Ga0265297, IMG submission 192502) | Leachate microbial communities from a municipal landfill in Southern Ontario, Canada - Leachate well 137-91 | ecosystem: Engineered > Solid waste > Landfill > Unclassified | place...
AGAATAATTTGGCTCTAAAATATCTAAAGTTTTCTCCAGCACTGTATTAATCATTTCTAAAATTAAAACCAACCCAATAGCAAGAATAATAATCAGCCATTCATAATATTGAATCCCAAAATAAAAGCCGAGGAAAATAACCCCAAAAGCAATAATCATCATCAAACAAAAATTTTGACCGCGACCGGCTATTTTTAAACCTGAATAAGCATCCAGAAAACTTTTTTTTATTTTTTTAAAACTAAAGTTCATTTATTATCACCCAAAATTTTTTTTAAAGTCTCCCTGACTTTTTCTTCCTGAGGAGAAGAAGGATTTGTTTTTTCGGTTTTTATCTCTTGATTTTGAGTAATTTCTTCCTTCGGCTCAACTGTCTTTTTTCCCACCTCTTCCGGCTCTATTTTCTTTAATTCCTCCAAGCTAATTCTTTCTTGAACTTCCTTTCGCGGAACTTCCTGCTCTCTATTTTTCTCTAAACGAAAACAATCCTGACAATAAACAGGTCTTCTTTTAGAAGGACGAAAAGGAACAATAATCTTTTTACCGCATCGGCTGCAAACTGCTTCCCATCCTTCTCTAATTTCTGGTTTTTTAACAAAATCTTTCTTTTTTTCTTTGTCAAAAAATTCTCCATAATCTCGATAATGCCAATGGGCAATTTCCTGTTCAATTTCTTCTCTTGGGCTAGCGTACTGCTGTCGAGAATAATCAATAATTTCCTGAACATAAGATTCCGGCGGCAAAGGTGGCGGAGGAAGATTAATACCAGAAAAACCTTTAGTTAAAACACCATCAACCATTAATTTAATATAAAAATTATAATTTGATAAATTAATTAAATCTTCTTTAGTAAAATCTGGAGAAAAATATTTTTCCAAAAATTCAGCATCCTCTGGCCCAACCCGAAAACTAATTAAAGTTCCAATATTACCGAAAATAGAATCTTTTACTTTATCATTAAGTTGATTAATGTACTGATGGGCTAAAGTCAAATCTAAACGATATTTTCTAGCTTCAGCAAAAATTGTGGCAAAAGAATCAGTGGAAAAATTTTGAAACTCATCAATATAGAGAAAAAAATCTCGTCTTTTTTCTTCTTCTATCTCAACCCGACTCATTGCTGCCAACTGAAGTTTAGTAACCAATAAAGCCCCCAACAAGGTTGAATTAGTTTCCCCAATAAGACCTTTGGAAAGATTCGCTAATAAAATTTTTCCATCATCCATAATTTCTCGCATATCAATCTTTGAGGTTTTCTGGCCGATAATATTTCTGATTAAAGGGTTAGAAATAAACTGACCAACTTTGTTTTGAATAGGAGCAATGGCTTCAACAGCAAATCGATCATGATAACGAGCAAATTCTTTCTCCCAAAATGATTTAACGACTGGATCAGTTACCCGATTAATCACTGCCCGACGAAAATCAGCATCAGAAAGCATTCTATTAACCCCCAGTAAAGTTGAGCCGGGGTATTCTAAAAGAGCCAGTAAAGTATTGGATAATATATATTCCATTCTGGCTGACCAAACATCCGGCCAAATTTTTTTAAAAACTTCCATTAAACCGGAAACTACTAAATGCCTCATTTCCATTGGCACTTCTTCAATAACATTGAAAGCAATCGGCCATTCTAAATCAACCGGATTAAAGTAAATAACATCCTGAATTCGATTTTTCGGAATAAAATGAAGGATTCTTTCCACTAACTCACCATGGGGATCAATCAAACCAACTCCCCGATTCTTATCAATATCCTCAATAGCCATATTTTCTAACATCGTACTTTTTCCCACTCCGGCTTTACCAATAATATAAATGTGCCGCCTCCGGTCATCAGTTTTAATTCCAAATTTTTTATTCTCTCCCCGAAAATTAGTAATTCCAATATGAGTTATTTCGTCATTCATTTTGTAATTATTTAAATATTGATGATTGATGATTGAAAATTTATTCTTGGTACCTACCTTCGGTAGAGATTGCTTCGCTTTGCTCGCAATGACACTCCTTTTCTGTCATCCTGAGCAAAGCGAAGGATCTTATAGATATCTCAAATCTCAAAAATAAAATCTCAAATCTGACAGTTTACTGTCATCGCGAGGCCGAAGGCCGTGGCGATCCCTCCCGAAGGGAGATTCCTTTTTCCAAACCTTAAATCTTTTATGAATTTTCCTGAGGAAGTTTACGAAGTTCAACTTCATAAATTTCAAACCTTATTCTTCATTTCTCGCATTCGCGAGAGATTCTTCGGCCTTCGGCCTCAGAATGACAGGGAGAGGTATTCGCGAGAGATTCTTCGGCCTTTGGCCTCAGAATGACAGAGAGGGTGTCATTGTCATTGTCATCGTTATTGTCATTGTTAGTTGTAAGTTGTTAGTTATTTCAATTCGTTAACTCGTTAACTAAGTAATAATATCCAAACATTAAAAGATAAAAACAAATACGTCTTTAATAGAAACAATGATTAACAAAATTATCAATAAAGAAAAAGCAATATTATTAATTAAATTTTCACTTTTTGCGCTAATTGGTTTTCTTCTAATTTTCTCTATTAAAATTAAAAATACCCTGCCTCCATCCAAAGCTGGAATTGGTAAAAGATTAAAAATTCCTAAAACATAGGAAATTAAAGCAAAAAAATATAAACTTTGGGTCACCCCTAATTGAACAGCCTGCTGGCTAATAGCCACTAAACCAATAGGGCCGACAAAATCTTGAATCTGGGCTTTAAAGAACAAATTATAAAAAGCCTGCCCCATGCCAATAATTGATTCTCTCAAGATAATACCCATAAATTCTATAGAATGAACCATTGCTTGAGGAACAGAATATTTAACTACTACTCCCCCTTCAAAAATAGGAAAAGGAACTACTTCTTGAGGAAAACCAACAGCAAACAAAATTGTCAAAATTAAAAAGGCTAAAAGGATATTAAATAATGGTCCGGCAACAAGAATCATTATTTTTTGAAAAGTGCTTTTAGACCAAAAACTCTCCGGTTCGTTTTTTCCTTTTTCTCCTTCATAAATTTGAGTTAAAGCTCCAAAAGGGATAGCATTCACTGAATAAACAACACCATTTTTCTTAAAACTAAAAAGCCGAGGAGGATAACCAATGCCAAATTCTTCCACTTTTACCCCAAACAGCCGAGAAAATAAAAAATGCCCCCATTCATGAATGATTAAAATTAAACTCAAAGAAAGAATGGCAATAATAAAATAAATCATTTTAAGAATTTTCTATTTCTTTTATTTTTTGCTCCTCGATGTTTTCTAACTCTTGGTTAATTTCTTCAATTTTTTTCTGAAGTTCTTTTTTAAAAGAAAACATTTCATCTTCGGAAATTTCGTTATTTTCAAAATCTTTTTTAACCATCTTTAAAAAGTCATCTCTTAATTGCCTTATTTTAATTCTTGCTTCTTCTTTCTTTTTGGATAAAACATTAATTAATTCCTTTTTTCTTTCCTGAGATAAACTGGGTAAATAAAGCTTCAAACTGTTACCGTCTTCAACTGGGTTTAACCCCAAATTAGCTTCCATAATAGATTTTTTAATATTAGCTAGAATGCTTCTATCCCAAATTTCAACAATAATAATATTAGGAGGAGAAACACTGATTGAAGCTAAATGTTTTAAAGGGGTTTTTGTTCCATAAACTTCAACTAAAATATCTTCTACCAATTCAGTGCTTGGCCGGGAAGTTCTTAATTTCCGAATTTCCTGTTTAAAATCATCTCTAATTTTATCTATTTGATTAGAAAAATTTTTAATTGTTACTTCTGACATTTTTTATAAGATTAAATATTTAAAAAAATATTTTCCACTAATAATCTTCGATCAAGATTAGTTGAATCAAGGAAAGGATAAACCTCTAATAAATTTTTCAATAAGATTTTCCTTTTTGGTTCTTCTATTAAAATTTTCTCTTTAGCTAAAGGTCTTAAAAGATCAAGCCACTCTTTGAAAAGAAAACTAAATTGTTCCTCTTGAATTCCCGAGATAATCATTAATTTATCAAAATCATTGCCTTTAACTAACTCTTTTAACTTTTTTTTCGCTTCTTGTTTTTCCTGCCAATAAACATCGTCTAACATTTTAATCGCTTCCCCGATTTTCCCGTTGGCATTTTCCGCTATTAACTGGGCTTTTTCTTGTTTAATCTTCATTTTCTCAATTAAAAATTCCCTGATTTCTTCGTTTTTAGCCCTGATAAACCTTAAATTCAATAACCGCGATTTAATAGTTGGCAAAAGTTTTTGAGGATAAGCGGTAATTAAAATAATTAAATCATTAAAATAAGGTTCTTCAAGAATTTTTAATAAAGAATTCTGGGCTTCAACTGTTAATTTCTCGGCTTCATCAATAATGGCAATTTTTAAGCTGGCTAAAATTGGTTTTAAAGAAAAAAAATTAATTAATTGACGAATTTGCTCAATAGAAATACTCTTCTCCTGACTTTCCACTATTAACAAATCAGGATGATAGTTCTTTTTAAACATTAAACAACTTTGACATTGGCCACAATTTTCATTATTTTTTGTTCTCTGCTGGCAAAGTAATCTTTCAGCTAGATACAGAGCCATCGTTTTTTTACCAATTGATTCTTCGCCCCAAAAAAGCACATTCTGAATCAATCGATTATCCTCATTTAGTAAAAAATCAAGGTTTCTCTTATTTTTTGCCGTTAAAAAAATTTCCATTTAACGATAGTTAATTAGACTTTTTTTATAAAGGTCCAAATTATCCAAAATTACTCCGGTGCCTTTCGCCACGCAATAAATTGATTCATCAGCAATATAAACCGGCACGCCAGTTATCTTACTTATTAAAGTATCGATGTTTCTTAATTGAGCACTTCCGCCAGTTAATAACATTCCTTTTTCCATAATATCAGCAGCTAATTCCGGAGGAGTTTGAGATAATACTGATTTTACTCCTTGAATAATTTCTTTTAACGGAGCTGAAATTGCTTCCGCAATTTCATTGGAATTAACAACGATATTTTTTGGCAAACCTTCAGAAAGATCTAATCCCCGAATTTCCATTTCTTTTTTTTGCTTTTCCGGTAAAGCAGTCCCAATGTTAATTTTAATTTCTTCAGCCGTTCTTTCTCCAATGGCTAAATTATATCTCTTTTTTATATAATCGCTGATAGCTTCATCAATTTTATTGCCGGCCACTCGCACTGAAGCCCAAGCAACTATTCCTCCTAAAGAAATTACCGCAATCTCACAGGTCCCACCGCCTATATTCACAATCATATTACCCATCGGTGAATTAATTGGTACCCCTGCTCCAAGGGCTGCCAAAATTGGTTCCCGAGCAATATAAGCTTCTTTAGCGCCAGCTTCCCGAGCAGCATCAATCACTGCTCTCCTTTCGGTGGAAGTAATGCCAACTGGCACTGAGATCACCAACTCTGGTTTAAACAATTTAATTCCTCCTAAGGCTTTATTAATAAAATATTTCAACATTGCTGATGTCACTCGATAATCCGCTATTACTCCATCTCTTAATGGTTTATAAGTTTTAATCATTTCTGGCGTTCTTCCTAGCATTTCTCTCGCCTCGCTACCAATGGCTAAAATAACGTTTTCATCTTGAGAAATTGCCACCACTGAGGGTTCATTAATAATAATTCCCTTTTTTGGAATAAAAACCACTGTATTGGCTGTTCCTAAATCAATGCCTATTTTTCTCATAACTATTTTTAACTATTTTTTAAAAAAATTATCAAGGTAATTGTAGCATAAAAAGACTAAAATGACAATTTTTTAAAAGTTATCTAAAAATGAAATTAAATAATTAAAAAGTGAGGAAACCTTCTTTCCTCACTTTCTTAAAATTTATTCAGAGTTAATCATCAGGATAATCAGGGGTACAAATGCTGCAAGGACAAACGCCACAATCACAGCGACATTCTGTGCCATCAGGATACCGACATTTCGCGCTTACTCCACCCATTTTCCTGGTAATACCTGTTGGAATATTTGGTGGAATCTCTCCCGAAACTTTGAGTTTCTGAATTATTTCCTTCATGTTTCCCATATTATAGTCTTCTTTCCCTTAAAATTAATTTTTTGGGATCCCAAATCAGCCAACGCAAGGGGCAACCACCACCACACTCTAAATACCATTCACAATCTTGACATTTTTCTAATGGGTACCGCCTCATCCCTTCATAATAATTCACCACCTTTTCTCTATTTAAAAAATTAATTAAACTCCTTCCGTCATTAAAATCTTTGTTCCAATAACCAATAGGAAAATCAAATAAAGCATTGCACATTTGAACTCGACCATCAGGGCCAAAAATAATTCCCTCTTGTTTTAGCATCTGACAAACACTAATAATTTGATGCTTCATCTTTAAAAGATTAATGAACCCTTCTGGCCACAAACAAAAAGGCAAATTCATTTCAAAAACAAGATTACCGTGAGTAATTTTATCCAATTCAGGATAAAGGCTAAAAACAAAAGAGACCAATTTTAAAGGATCAATAATATATTTATTAACTGGCTTACCGTTTTTAAAAATAGGCGAACAAAAATCTATTTTAACGGTTTTTGAACCACACTCAACAGCTAACTTCACCAATTGAGGAAAATTTTTAAGATAAAAGCTGTTAAGGGTAATGCTTATGGAAGCATTGGAGTAATTTTGAAATATTCGTCGCATCCCTTTTGTTAGGCCTTCGAAATCTCGAAATTTTGCTATTTTTAAAAGCTGATAACTATTACCTGCTTTTAAGGAAACCCCTAAACCATCATTAGGCTGCTTTTGATAATTCTCAAAAAACTCATCATTACTGAACATAAACCCATTAGTCACCAATGATGTTTTTATCCCTAATTCCCGACAAAATTTATTAAAAGAAACTAAGGGTTGCCATAAAGTTGGTTCACCTCCAATTATTATGATATTGGATATGCCAATTTCAGCGCTGATTTTCGCCAAAGTTACTGCCAACTCAAAAGACATTTCATTATTGTTTTGGTATTTAGTATCCTGAATATAACACCACTGACACCGAAAATTACAGGCTTGATTCACTGTTAACCACGCAGCTTTAGGTTGAATATTTTGAAACGACATTCCAAATCCACCTTTCTTTTTTTAATTTTCAAGTTGCTATAATATAAACATAATATAAACTTTTGCAATCTTTTTGTCAATGTTTTATAGAAGTCCTTTCTTGTTTTCCATTATAGATTTATATACCCCTTAGGTTGTAAAAAACAAGTAACAAAAATTTTCAATGTTTGGACATCGCAAGTCGTTAATTCAACTGACGATATCAAAATTAATCAAAATTAAATTGAGAAAGAATTTGACTATGAGATAGAAGCTAATAAATCAATAAAAAACTTTTTAAAAATTTTTACTATTTTTTTAGCTTCTTCCTGATCTACTTTAACTTTTGGATTATTAGCAATTTCTTCTGCTTTTTTATAAAACTCTTCAATAATTTCTAAATTTTGATAACCTTCTTTTTTTAATCGAGATAAAGCCTCAAAGAAATCATCAGGATAACCTATTAAAGGTAAAGTTTTTTTGAGCAAGTTCGCGCTTTTTAAAATCGCTAACTTCCATGATGATTCATACGGTTCAGAAAATAAATTTTCAATTTCCTTCCAGCTCTTCCAGCATCTTTTTTGCCAAAAATAATCAGGAGATAACGCAAACCAATTTAACCATTTTTGTTGCCACTTAGAAAATATTTTTAATTTCCTAAAATAATAAATTATTCCAAAAAGGAATAAAAAAATTAAAATAAAAGACATTATTTTTACCAGCCAAAAATAAAAACTATATTCTTTGAGCAAAGAATTTATAAATAATAAAATCTCATTAAAAAATTCTTTTAAAAATTCTCCGAAAAAAGTTAAAAAATCATTTTCCACGCTCTAATTTAAAAATTAACTAACTTTTCTATTTGCTGGCTGAAATCTAAAAGATCAAAATCCTTTTTGTAAGGAGCAATAATTTGCAAACCAATCGGTAAATTCGATTTTGAAAATCCAATGGGCAAATTTATTGCCGGCAAACCAGCAATGTTGGCCCCAACGGTAAAAATATCCGAAAGATACATTGCCAAGGGATCGCTAATTTTTTCTCCAATTTTAAAAGGCAAAGTTGGAGTAGTTGGGCTAATTATAAAATCAACCTGCTGAAATTGTTTTTCATATTCTTCTTTGATTAATCGCCTTACTTTTTGGGCTTTTCGATAATAAGCATCATAATAACCATGAGACAAAACATAAGTCCCTAAGAGGATTCTTCTTCTAACTTCTTTACCAAAACCTAAACCCCGATTTTTAAAATAAATATCTTCTAAATTTTTAAAATTAGTATCCTTTAAAGAAGAATATCGCAAACCATCGTAGCGAGCTAAATTTGCACTAACTTCTGCCGGCATAATAATATAATAGCAGGATAACGCATAAGGATTTAAAGTTAAATCAATATTTTTAACCTTAAGACCAAACTCTTCAATCTTTTTAATAACTGATAAAAATTTCTCTTTTATTTCTTCAGCCACTCCCTCAGCAAGAAATTCCTCGTCTAAACCAATAATTATTTCTTTTTTGGAATTTTTTTCTTTTTTTAAATCAAAAGAAGTGGAATCAAGCTTATCTTTTCCGGCAATAGTTTCAAAAATAATTCTGGCATCTTCAACTGTTTTGGTTATTGGCCCAATAACATCTAAAGATGAAGCCATTGGTATTAAACCATAACGAGAAACTGAACCATAAGAAGGTTTGAACCCAACAACACCACAAAAAGCCGCTGGTTCACGGATTGAACCACCAGTATCAGATCCTAAAGCAAAAACAGCCATTGAGCTACTGACCGCTACTGCTGAACCGCCAGAAGAACCACCAGCCACTCTGTCTAAATCATAAGGGTTTTTGGTTGTAAAAAATGCTGAATTTTCTGTCGAAGAACCCATAGCAAATTCATCCAAATTGGTTTTCCCAATTAAAATCGCTCCTTTTTCTTTTAATTTTTTAAAAACAGTAGCATCATAACTGCCATAATAATCAGCTAATATTTTAGAAGCGGCTGTTGTTTTGATGCCCTTAGTAAGAATGTTGTCTTTCAGAGCAAAAGGCAAACCGCTAATTAAATCGATTTCTTCGCCTTGACTGATTTTCTTGTCTATCCTTTCTGCCTCTTTAAGAGATTCTTCTTTCGTTAAAGTTATAAAAGCCTTAAGATCTTTATCTTTTTCTTCGATCAATTTAAAACTTTGATTAATTAAATCAACCGCTGAAACTTCTTTTTTAATTAACTTTTGATGTAAATTTTTTATTAAACTCATAAAATTACTAATTATTACCTTCAAAAATCGGAGGAATTTTTAAATAACGATTTTCTTTTTCAAAAAACATTTCAATTAAATCTTCTGTTTTTTCAAAAATCTGCGGATTTTCATCCGACCGGAAAATATTTATAAGAGTTGTGCCTCCATTGACCGGTTCAATATTTTCTGTTGGTATTTCTGATAATTTTTGAACATAATTTAAAATCTCCTCTAATTGATTAGAAATGTCTTGTTTTTCTTCTTCAGCTATTTCTAGCCGGCTTAGTTTTAAAAGATGGTTTATCTCTTGAAAGTCCATAAACAAAATATATTTTTAATTGAATTATTGATTATTGAAAATTAAAAATTTAATCATTCGTCAATCTAAATCATTTTCAAAAATTCTTTTTCATCAATAATCTTCACCCCTAATTTTAAAGCTTTTTCATATTTAGAACCCGGATTCTCTCCTTTAACTAAGTAACTGGTCTTGGAAGAAACGCTTTCGTTGACTTTGCCTCCTCTTTCAATTATCCGTCTTTTTGCTTCTTCTCTAGTTAGGCTTTTTAAGGTTCCCGTCAAAACAAAACTCAACCCTTTTAATTTATCAGAAGATTTAGAAGTAGGCAAGATTTTAATATTTTTTTGCTGCAGTTTTTCTAAAAATCGTTGGTTTGTTCTATCAGCAAACCATTCTTTAATGGCTTGGCTAATTTCTGGTCCAAAAGAAGGAATTTTCGTCATTTCTTCAACAGTTAATTTTTTCCCAACCTCAATTAAATCTTTAATCTGGGGAGTTTTTTTAAGTTTATTCTCTAAAAATTGAGCCAAAAGCAAAGCATTTTCCTCACCAACCCGGGGGATTGAAAGAGCATAGATAAATCTGTTGAGCTCGATTTCTTTGACTTTTTGAATAGCCGAAATAATTTTTTTTGCTGATTTTTCCCCATAACCTTCCAAGGGAGCAATATCCCCTTCTCGCAAATCAAACAAATCACTGGCATCTTGAATTAAGTTTTCGTCAACAAGACGATCGATTAATTTTGGGCCAACCCCATTGATATCAAAAGCGCCTTTTTGAACAAAATGATAAATCCTTTCCAGTGAACGAGCAGGACAATTTTTATTTTGGCAGCGGACAATTATACCCCCTTTATCTTCAACTACCTTTTGATGACAAACTGGACAATTATCTGGCATTCTAAATTCTTTTTCTTTTCCTGTTCTTAAATCCGGCAAAACTTTAACTATTTGGGGAATAACGTCACCGGCCCGGGAAACAATTACATTATCCCCAATTTTTATTCCCAGTCTTTTAATTTCTTCTTTATTATGCAAGGTTGCTCGAGAAATCATTACGCCTGAAACCATAACTGGTTTTAAAATTGCCACCGGTGTTAAAACACCCGTTCTACCAACCTGAACAATAATATCTTCAACAATGGTCACTGCTTCTTTAGGAGGAAATTTATAAGCAATGGCTCCTCGCGGGGCTTTTCCTACTACTCCTAACATCTCAAAATATTGGTTATTATTAACAATAACTACCATGCCATCAATTTCGTACTCCAAACTTTCTCTTTTTTGCTCTAATTCTTTATGAATTTTAAAAACGTCTTCTAAAGTCTCGACTCTTTTATTATCAATATGAGTTTTAAAGCCTAAAGCTCTTAAAACTAAATGTTTTTCTTCATGAGTTTTCAAGGGTAAATCAGTTAACAGCTCATAGGCAAAAAACACTAAATGGCGGGAGGCAGTAATTTTAGGATCTAATTGCCTGACTGAACCAGCAGCCACATTCCTTGGGTTAGCATAAGGAGGAAAACCTTGTTTAATCTGCTCATTATTAATTCTTTGAAACTCTTTTTTAGTCAAAAGAACTTCTCCTCGGACTTCTATTTCTGCTGGCAGCCCTTTTTCTCTAAGATAATCTGACAAATCATTCATTTTTAAATCCTCTAAATTTTTGATCACCATTTCTTTTTCTAATAAACGCAAAGGGATAGAATCAATCGTCTTTAAATTATTAGTAACATCTTCACCAACCAAACCATTTCCTCGAGTGGCCCCCCTTTGGAACAAACCATTTTGATAGGTTAACGAAATAGCCAAACCATCAAATTTTTGCTCGCAATAAAAATCAATTTTAGCCTCTCCTGGCAAAAGTTTTTTTATTCTTTCGTACCAGTCTTCAACATCTTTTTCAGAAAAAGCATCATTCAAAGAAAGCATAGAAAATTTATGCCTAACTTTTTTAAAAAATTTTAAAGGTTCTCCTCCAACCCGCTGAGTTGGAGAGTCAGGAGTAATCAAATCCGGAAACTGCTGCTCTAAATCATAAAGTTCTTTTTTCAAAGAATCTAAAATTTCATCAGAAATTAAAGATTGATTTAAAACATGATAAGCATAACGATATTTCTCTATCTCTTTTTTCAATTTTTCTATCCTTTCCTTGGCTTCTTCTTTATCCATTGCGATTTTTCAATTAAAATTAATGGGTTTTGATTTCTAAAGCCCGGGAAATATTTAAATCTTTAATTAAAGCTGAATAAAGAATACTGTTTCTAGTTACTAAATAACTTGACTGAGAGCATTTTTGAATATCAGAAGGTAAAATTGGCTCTGATAATTGTCTGGAGGGATGTAGATCATTATAAAGTTTCCATTCCAAACAAGAATCAGCAGCAAAAACTGCTCTAATAGAATGGCCGACTTCATAACTTAATTTCAGTTGCCGGTTAAAAATTGTTAAAACAATTAAACCAGCCAAACTAATAACTGTTAAAAGTAAAACACTCATTAAAAAAACTTGACCTTTGTTTTTTTTAATTTTAACCATCTTTTTAAATTTTTTATTTAGATAAAATAGTATAAATCATTCTTGGGGATACTTTTGTCCTTAAACTTACTACTTGCTGGGTTTGGTCTTCTAAGGAAACCTGAATACTAATTAAAGGAATAGATCCACCGCTTAAATCAAATTGCAAACTATTAACCTTTAAATCAGGAGGGGTGATTGGATAAGTATTGCGATAGATCTGATTATTCTTTAACGAATAAGTGATATTTTCTCCTTTCCGGCTGACAAAAACTAAATTATTACCACTTTTTTTAAATTGAGTTCCCATCCTAATATCCCGCGTCATATAATCTAAAGCATACTCTGCGGAAGTAATATTATTAATATAAGCTAAACCTATTCTTTCAGTTTTTAAAGCATTAACATAAACCTGAGAAAATAAAACTAAAGCCACTGTAAATACTGAGACCGCTACTAATAATTCTACCAGAGTAAATCCCCCGCTCTTTATTTTTTTAAAATGGTTAAAACAAGAAAACATTTTTAATAAAAAATTGAAAAATATTTTTAAGCAAAACTTTTAAGGTATTGGCATATCAGCCCAATCAAATAAATGATCTTCTGCTGATAAGGTATAATTTTGTCCCCGCGTTTCATAGTCAATATTAACTTTAATAATTACCTCTTTTCCTCCTTGAGTTTTGGTAATAGTTGTTTTTCTTTGATATATTTTATTATTAAAATTTATTGACTCATTACAATTAACATAAGAACAATTAACATTTTTATCCCATGACCAAGCAAGATGATTTTTATAAGCTTGGCTCCAATTAGCATAATTATTATCTCGGATTTGACGAACTGATTCAATTTTTTCTTGAATTAAATTAGCCGCTACTAAACGATCAGCAATAAAACGATAACTCGCTAAAGCCCTAATTATTAAAAAATAACTGCTTAAAATACCAGTGACTAAAATAGATAAAGCAACAATTACTTCAATTAAAGCAATCCCTTTTATTTTTTTCCTTTCTCGGTTTTTCATAAACTATTTTAAATAAATTAAACCAATTGGATTAACAACTACTTTAATTTGAAAATTATTATAAACGGTAGAAAAAGTAATTTCTTTTTCACTGGTGGCTGGCTGACCATTAAAATAAACAGCTGGTTCTGGTGGTTCAAAAACTATATCAGAAACATTGCTTTGGAAAATAATTCCTTCACTAATGTTAAATGGAGGTAATTTTTGATCCTGTCCTTCTTGATATCTTCGATCACCGTTTTGCTCATTAAGACATTTATCAGCAAAAATAAAGTATTGATTTTTTGAGGAATCAAGATGAATTCCCCAGCCGCAAATATTCAAATTACGATCTTTCATCATCAAAGCCCGAGAACGAGCATCTTTTAAGTCATTCATTAATTTTTCGCTATAACGTTTTAAATTTCCCCAACTTTCCTGAGAACGACTATAGCTAATTACTCCTACTGATAAAAAACTAATAATTGAAACAACAACGATCATTTCTATTAAAGTAAAACCTTTGAAGAATTGCGTTTTCTTGTTAAGATTTCTATGTTTTATTGGTTTCTTAATGACTCTTTGAAAGAAATTAAACATTATATCAAAAGAAAGTAAGTTTTTAATATTATATCACCAAATAACAAAACTACCAAACCAGAAAAACATAAAAAAGGAGCAAAGGGAAGATAACTTTTAAAAGTTTTTTTCTTTAATTTAATAAGGATTAAAGATATTAATCCTCCTAATAAAAAAGATAAAATTAAAGCCACTAAAACTGCCGGCCAAGAAAGAATGATTCCTAAAAATAAAGCCAAAAGAACATCACCCCAGCCCATTGCTCTTTCTCGAGAAAAAAGAACCAGCAATAAAAAAGGAGCTACTCCAACTAAAATTCCATAAAATAAAGACGGAAAATAGCCCCAATAACCAAAAAAGAAACTACTTTCTCCTAATGGTTGATTAACAAAAGTCAAAAAAGAACCTTGAAAAAAGTAAAGATATAAACCTTGAATAATTTTCCAGATAAAAGAAATAAAAATCGCTGGAAAAATAATTTCTCCTAAAATTAAATAATTTCTCAAATCATAAACAGCAATAACTATTAAAACACTCGCCCAATAAAACCAAAAAATAAGGTTTAGCAAAATCAAAACACTTTCTAACGTAAAATTATTTAATAAAGGTAAAAAAAAGGGAAAGCGAGTAAATCGCCAAAAAATTAAAACAAAAACTAAACCAGTTAAAGATTCAACTATTGGATATTGCCAAGAAATCTTGTGCTTGCAATAATAACACTTCCCTTTCAAAATAAAAAAACTAAAAACAGGAATTAATTGCCACCAAGAAAGAGTTTTTTGACAATAAGGACAATGAGATCGTCCTCTTAAATAATTCTCGTTTTTTTCACTTCTTAAAACAACAACGTTTAGAAAACTACCAACAATTGAACCAATTAAAAATACAAAAAGATAAGACCAAAAAAAGGGCATTAATTATTGATTAAGAACCAACACAATAGATACAATAATCAGCTGTACAAGAACGACATTGCTGGCCTTCAACGCTTCCAGAAATAGAAGTATCCATAATTGAATCACTAAGGGTTACTCCTTCTAAACGCGCTCCTAAAATATATTGCTGATAGGTTGAACCAATTGGTTGGTAATAATATTGCCAACCAGAAGAAGATAATGGATCTTTTGGCACACTAGTAATTCCTTGTAAACAACTAACTAATCCATTATAACCTGTTGTTCGACAATAATAACCATTTTTATTATAATAAAGTTCCAATGCGTTCTGAATATTTCTTAAATCACCAACTCGTCGAGAATTCCGAGCACTAGTTCTGGCTCCACCCAAACCAACTAATACTGACGTAGCTAAAATAGCAATAATAGTCACCACCAAAATCATCTCAATTAAGGTAAAGCCTTTAAATGTTTTCTTTTGTTTCATATTTTTAAAAATTTATTTTTAATTTAATTACTTTTATTATTTTATTTTAATTTTTTTCTTAAAAAAGTCAAATATAAATTTTATAGAAATTTTATAGATCAGCTGATAAAAATTATTAAGAAATACTCTGAGTTAACTGATAAATTGGTAAAAGAATTGCCGCTACCAAAAAACCAACTAAAACTCCCAAAATAATAATCATTATTGGCTGAATTAAGTCAATCATTGAAGCTAAAGCTCTTTCTACTTCTTTGGAATAATATTCAGCCGCTTTTTCTAAAACTTCGCTTAACCGGCCGGTATTTTCTCCAATTGCAGCCATTTGAGAAACTAAAGGAGGAAAATATTTTGGATAATTCATTAAGACATTACTAATGCTTTCGCCTTCTTTTAGTTGATCAGCAATTTCTAAACCTATTTTATGATAAACATAATTACCAGTCGCACTTCCCGCCACCTGAAAAGCAGTGACAATGGGAATTCCTCCTCTAATTAAAGTAGCCGAGGTCTCGCAAAACCGAGTAATATACATTTTTTTATACAACGGACCGATAATTGGTATTGAAAGAAGATAAATTCCACCCACTCTTCTTCCTTCTGGTGAATTAAAATAATTAACCACCATTCCTGCAATCCCGACTAAAGCTACCAAAACGAGCAAGCCCCAGTTTCTTAAAAAATTGCCCGTTCCAACCAGAAACTTAGTAGCCCATGGCGGTTCGACATTAAATTCTTCAAAAATAGAACCAATTTGAGGAGCCAAGGAAATTGTAATAAAAGCTCCGGCAATAATAAAAGTTGCTAAAAGAAAAAGAGGATAAGTTAAAGTTGATTTAGTTTTAGCAATTAAATCGTTTTCATGCTCAGCATAATCAGCTAAATATTTGACCACTTCTTCTAATCGTCCGGAAATTTCTCCGGATTTAATCATTTCAACATAAAAATCACCAAAAACATCATTTCTTCTTTCAAAAGCCTGAGACAAAGATAAACCGGCATCAATGTCTGCAACCAAATCATAAGCTAAATCTCTAATAGCCGGCGTTGCTGCCTGATTGATTAAAGTTTTCATGGCATCACCCAAGGGAACTTGAGATTCTATCAAGGTTGCAAATTGTCTTAGAAAAACTGCCAGATCCTTTTTAGAAATTTTTGCTTTTGCTCCTAAAAATTGATCAAAAAAAGATTTTTTTGTTTCCGGAGCTACTTCTAAAACTATCATTCCATAACTTTGCAAAGTGCTAACTGCTGCCTCAACTGAGCGAGCTTCTATTTTTCCTGTTTTAATATTACCGGCCTTGTCTCTGGCCCGATAAATGAATTTCATATTAATATTTCCATTTAAATTATTTTTAACCTAAAAGTTGTCGTAATTCTGAAGGATTAAGTGAATAATTTTCTGCTACTTCCACCGAAATTTCTCTTCTTCTAACCAGCTCTACCAGCGAACGATTTAAAGAAATCATTCCTTCCTGAGAGCTAGTATCAATAATTAAATCTAATTGATAAGTTTTGCCTTCCCTAATCAAATTTCTTATTGCTGAATTGGCAATCATTACTTCGCAGGCTGGTATTCTTCCTCCTTTGATCCTCGGAGCTAATCTTTCAGAAACAATCCCCAGTAAGGTAGAAGCTAATTGTGATCTAATTTGTCCTTGTTGATTAGCCGGAAAACTATCAATAATTCTATCAACTGTCTGGCTGGCAGAATTAGTATGCAAAGTGGAAAAAACCAGATGACCAGTTTCTGCTGCTGTCAAAGCAATAGAAATTGACTCCGGATCTCTCATTTCTCCAATCATAATGACATCAGGATCCTGCCTTAAAACAGAACGCAGAGCTCGATGAAAGCTCAAAGTATCAGAGCCGACTTCTCTTTGATCAACCAAAGCCCGGTCCTGAACAAAAAGATATTCAACTGGATCTTCAATGGTAATAATATGATCCATCCTTTTATGATTGATTTCATCAATCAAAGCCGCTAAAGTCGTTGTTTTACCATGACCAGCTGGCCCAACAACCAAGAAAAACCCTTGATTATATTTCGTAAATTCATGCAAAACTGCTGGCAAATTTAATTCTTCAACTGTTCGAATGTGAGTGGGAATTAATCTTAAAGCAGCTGATAAATAACCTCTTTGAAAATAAACATTGACTCGAAAACGAATTTTATCTTCATAAGAGAAGGCAAAATCAATTTCTTTTTCATTAATTAATCGGTCTTGTTGTTCAGGAGTTAAAAGGACCCCAATTAAACCAGCTGCCATTTCTGGAGTTAAAACCGGCTCATTAGTTAATGGCAAGAGATTGCCGTCGATTCTTACCATTGGGTGTTTACTGACGCTAAAATGAATATCAGAAGCCCCTTGCTGAGCAGCCAGAACCATTATCTCCGCCATTTTTTGCGCATAATCAAAAGCCATGTTTTTATTTTATAAATTTTTTATAAATTTTTATTGATGGATTAATCAATAATCAGTAATTATTAATAATTATAACATAAATTTATCCAAAAAATAAAAAGCAAGTCCAATTGCCGAAGCCAAACCCTGAACTATCCAAAATCTCATAGTGATTAAAGTTTCTGGCCAATTTTTTGCTTCAAAATGATGATGCAAAGGGGTAGATAAAAAAAGTTTTTTCTTTCTAACTTTCTTATAGATTTTTTGGACAATCACTGATAATGATTCTATCATTAAAATAAAACCAAAGCAAGGCAACAATAAAGATGTATCAGTTAACATCGCTACTACTCCCATAGTAATTCCTAAAGCCATTGCCCCGGTATCACCCATAAAGAATTTAGCTGGATAAACATTAAACCAAAGAAAAGCAATGATCGCTCCAATTAAAACCGCCAAAAAAGACGAAAGATTAAAATAACCTTCCACAAAAGAAACAATTAATAAACAGGCAAATCCCATCACCGAAATTCCACCCGCTAAACCATCTAAACCATCAGTTTCATTCATTGAGAAGGCACTCGCCACTAAAATAAAAATAAAAAATAAAGGATAAAAAATTCCTAAATTATAATCCCCAAGAAAAGGAATATGAATAATTGTCCTTTCTAATTTAACATAAAACCACCACGCGCCAATCAAGGCAATTAAGATATAAACCAAAATTTTTTCTCTCATTCTTAATCCTCCTCCTTTTGGCCCAATTCTTAAAACCCCTAAAAAATCATCCAGTAAACCAACTAAAGCGGCTCCCATCATTGCTCCTAATGGCAGCCAGGTTTCTGAACGAGAAAGAAAATTTATTCGGGAAAAAAATCCATTGCCAACAATGCTTAAAAGATAAAAAAGATAAGTCATTAAAAAAGTTGAACCCCAAATTAAAATACCGCCCATTGTTGGAGTCCCCTCTTTCTTTTTATGTAAATTAGTAAAAATAGGCGTCTCTTGATCTTGACGAATTTGCTTGCCTAAATGATGACGAGAAAGAAGCTGAATTAAATAAGGAGCAAAAATCATTGCCAATAAAAAGGAAAAGACAAAAAGAAAAAGATGACGAACAATCTGAAAAGCCAAAAGATTCATATCCTTAATTATATTTTGTATTTTAAATTATCTTTAATAATTGAATAAGAGTTATCTAGGGGAAAGTAAATTTTTAATTTTCAATCAATTTTCAATGTTTGGACATCGCAAGTCGTTAATGAACTGGTTAGGGTAAAGAGTTTAAGGGTTATAAAGCCAGTATGGTGAAAAGGTAAAGTTTAGGGTAAAAAATCCTTTTAACTCTTAACCCTAAACAATACAGGCTTCATTACCTTTTAACCATAGACCATACCCATTTTATTTTAGTTGTTAGTTATTTCAATTCGTTAACCCGTTAACCCAACGCGCGCTGTCGTTAATTAAGATTTGAGATTTTATGAACATTATTTATCCTTTATTATAATTTAAAAATATTTTTATTACAAATTACCGTTTTTAACGCTCTATTGTTGATAATAAAAACTTTTAAATGCCTTGTACAAAATCAAAGTATCGTTAAACCGATCATTTGATCCTAAAACAATAATCACTAAAGGAATTTTTTCTTCTGTTTTTTGGTTTTCTGTTTCCCTTTGGTTTTTATCTTCATTTTTAGAAAATTGATAAAATGAATCTGTATTTTCCTTTTGATTTGCTTGATTATCTACTTTTGAAACTTCTCTCTTATCAAATTCGTAAAAAGTAATCAAGCAATCCCCAGCCTCGGGTGTTGTCCCAGTTTTTCCACCCCACAATTCTTTAATTTGGCCGACTAAAATATTAGTATTGATTAAATGATGTTCTATTTGGTTATCAGAAGAAAAAATTATTTCTTCTTTTTTTTGAGTAATTTCTCCAATCAGGGGATATTTTTGATAAATATCCTGAGCTAAAATAAATAAATCACTGGCGGTGGTAAAATTTCCTTTTCTGTCAATTCCCCGTGGATCAAAAAAAGCAGTATTAGCCATTCCTAAGCTTCTAACTTTTTGATTCATTAAATCAACCATATCTTCATCAATTGATCTAATTTCTTCCTCAAAAGCCAAAGCCGCGTCGTTAGAAGAAGATATTAATAAAATTTTTAAAAGGTCAATAACTTTAATAACTTCTCCTTCTTGTAAACCGCCCTCTTCTCCTTCAGCCGAAACAGCGTACCGGCTAATTTTAATTTCTTTGTCCAGCGGTAAATGATCAATCACTACCATTGCTTCCACTAATTTGGCAATAGAAGCCGGATATAAATGAAGATCTTTATTTTTTTCCAAAATTATTTTTTTCTGCAATAAATCACCAACTAAATAAGAGTTAGCCGAAATTTTTTCCAAATTATCAAACACTAATGAGGCATTAAGATCTTCATCATTATTCGCTAATGGTTTTGGATTATAAAAAAATAAGAAGAAAAAAACAAAACAAAAAACAACCAAAAATAAAACAATAAATGATTTGTTATAAAAACTATCTTCTTTTATAGAATTAAAATTTTCCTGAGTCATTTCTTAAATTTTTTTGTTTTTCTTTAATATTATTATAATCAGGTAATTGCTCCATCGAAGTTAACCCTAAATGCCTTAAAAATTTTTCTGATATTGAATATAAAAAAGTATTGGTCCTTTGAGGATGGGTTTTCCTTTCTATTAATCCCCTTGACAACAAATTAACCAAAGAATAAGTTGAATCAACCCCTCTAATTTCGTTAATTTCTGCTCTAGTCACTGGCCCCTGATAAGCAATAATAGCCAAGGTTTCCAAAGCAGTAGGGCTAAGATCACCTTCAATTTGTTCTTTTCTAATTTTCAATAAATATTCACTGGCTGAAGGCGCGCTAACCATTAACCAACAATTATTATTATCCAATATTCTTATCCCCCGTTGATTTTCTTCCAATTCTTTTTTTAACTCTTTAAGATTTGCTTCAACTTTTTCTACTGGTTCATTAACTATTTTAGCTAATTTTTCTAAAGGCATTGGTTCTGGACTGCCAAAAAGAATTGCTTCTAAAATCATTTTAAGATCCATATTTGATCAAAATTTTTATCCTGTTTAATTTTAATGACTTTTTCTTTAGCTAAGTGAAGAACCGCCAAAAAAGTCATAATAATTTCTAGTTTATTTTGTTTATTTTTCACCAAATCATTTAAAGCATAATTATTATTTTCTTGAAATAACTTCATTAACTCTTCAATTCGTGATTTCAAAGAAATAATTTTTTTAATTTTTTGTTTAGCTAAAGGCTCTTCTTTCTCTAAAAAAGCAGTTAATTTTTTATAAGTTTCTTCCAATTGCACCAAAGAAAAATTCAAGGGCGGAGAAAAATTATTCGTGATTATTTTTTCTATTGGTCTAGGAAATAAAATTTTTTGTTCTTTAAACTTTTCTCCTAACAATTGACCAGTTTCTTTAAAGAATTTATATAATTTTAACTGAAATTCAAGATCAAGGATTTCCTCTTTTTCTTCCTCGCTAAGATTTAAAACTGGTAAAAGAGTTTTTGATTTAATTAAAATTAAGGTTGAAGCCACCACCAAAAAATCAGCTAATTCTTCAGCCGGAATTAATTCCTGCCTGTTTAAATAGTTTAAAAAATCTTCAGTAACATTGGCTAGTGATAATTCAGCTATTTCTAAATTTTTTTCTTCAACTAGTTTTAAAAGTAAATCAAGGGGACCGTTAAAATCTTTAAATTTTACTTGATACATATAAATAAATTAATTCCCACCAACGACATTTTTAACATTATTGATTAAAATTTCTTCAAATTTTTTCTCTAAGTCTTGGTAAAAGAAATAACTTTCTTTTTTATATTCAACCAAAGGATCTTTTCCGCCATACGCCCGCAAAGCAGTTGAATCTCTTAAAGATTCCATTCTTTCTAAATGATTCACCCATAGCAAATCCAAAATTTGCAAAGCCATAACCTTAAAGATGTCATTAATTTTTTCTTCTTGAAGTTCTTTAATTCTTTTTTCCAAAGATTCCTCATTTAATTTTTCGTTATTCCGTTTAAAAACTTCTTTAATAAAATCAATCATTTTTTTCTCTTCGGCTAAAGATAAAATATTATCCCGCTGTCTATAAAAAGCTAACCGCTGTTTATTAATAACATTGTCATATTCCAAAACATGTTTTCTGGCATCAAAATAGTAATTTTCTATTTTCGTTTGAGCCATCTCAATGGCCTTGGAAACCATTTTATGCTCAATCGGTTCATCTTCCGGCCAGCCTAATTTTTCTATTAAATTAAAAAGGTATTTAGGAGCAAAAATCCTGACTAAATCATCTTCTAAAGAAAGAAAAAATTGAGAAGAGCCGGGATCACCTTGCCTGCCAGCTCTTCCTCTCAACTGATTATCTATTCTTCTTGCTTCATGCCTTTCTGTGCCAATAATGTGCAAACCGCCCAATTCAATAATTTTTTTCCTTTCCTCTTCGTCTGGAGGATTACCACCAAGAATAATGTCCACTCCCCGACCAGCCATATTAGTCGCCACCGTCACTGCTTTTAATTTTCCGGCTTGAGCAATTATTTCTCCTTCTCGTTCATGATTTTTAGCATTTAAAACATTGTGAGGAACATTAGCTTTTTTCAAATACTGAGATAAAATTTCGTTTTTTTCTACCGAGGGAGTTCCCACTAACACTGGTTGTCCTTTTTCATAACGAGTTTTAACTTCTTTCACTACCGCTTTTAATTTACTCTCAGAATTTTTATAAATTCTATCCGGTAAATCTTTTCTAATCATCGGTTTATTGGTCGGAATAACCACTACTTCCAAATTATAAACTTTTTTAAATTCTTCCTGAGAAGTCCAGGCGGTTCCAGTCATCCCGCTGATTTTTTCATACATCCGAAAATAATTCTGCAAAGTAATTGTGGCTACTGTCCGGCTTTCTTCTTTAACCGCTACTCTCTCTTTTGCTTCAATGGCCTGATGAAGACCGCCGGAATATCTTCTATCTGGCAATAATCTACCAGTAAATTCATCAACGATAATCACCCTTCCGTCTTTAACAATATAATCTCTGTCTTTTAAAAACAGATAACGAGCCTTTAAGGCATTCTCTAAATGATGAACATACAAAACTCCTTTTTCATTAAAAATATTGAAACCAAATATTTTTTCTAATTTATTTAATCCTTCTTCAGTTAAAGTAACAGCTTTTTCTTTCTCATCTAAAATAAAATCTTCTCCCTTTTCAAGGCGAGAAGCAATTCGGCTAAATTCCTGATAAAGTTTTCCTGCTTCTTCGTCTGGAGAAGAAATAATTAAGGGAGTTCTAGCTTCATCAATCAAAACACTGTCAACTTCATCAATAATAGCAAAATAATGGCCTCGCTGAACTTTTTCCTCAAGGTCATAAACTAAATTATCTCGCAAATAATCAAAGCCAAATTCTGAGTTAGTGCCGTAAAGAATATCAGCCAAATAAGATTCTTTCCGATTAATCGGTCTTAAAAATTCTTTGACTACTTTAAAACTACCCAATTCATCTCTTTTTTGATCTAATTGATCTTTTTCCTCTTTTGAAAGTTTATAATTAGGATCATACAAAAAAGCGCCTTCTTGAGTTATGCAGGCAACTGATAAACCTAAATAATTATAAATCTGACCCATCCAAACAGCATCTCTTTTAGCCAAATAGTCATTAACAGTAATAATATGAACACCCTTATTTAATAAAGCATTTAAAGTTACTGGTAAAGTAGCAGCTAAAGTTTTTCCTTCACCAGTTTTCATTTCTATCACCTTTCCTTCATGAAGAGCTATCCCTCCCAAAATCTGCACATCATAATGCCGCTGTTTTAATGTTCTTTTACTTGCTTCTCTGGTTAAAGCAAAAACTTCTTCTAAGATTTTATCTAAATCCTGTTTTTCTTTAACCTTCAATCTCAATTGATTAATTTTTTCTGGAAACTCTTCACTCTTTAAATTTTCTATCTCTTTCTCTAACTGATTAATTCTATCCAAAGTTTTTCTCTTTGAAGAAAGATAACCCTGACTGGGATTTTTTGAAAAATTAAAAAGCATATCTTCGCAAAAGATTTTTCTGATTTAATTTATTGCTCTTTGGTAAAGAATTTTGTTATTCGTCTTAAACGGGACTCTTTTTTCTTTTTTGATCTAATAATATCTTCTTTTAGTTCTTTTCTAATTTGATTAATTAAACTGAGCATTGTTTCTCCTTGCCGATTAACAATAATATCCTTGCCGGGCAAAATTAGTCGAGCGCGACCATAAAGAATTTTTCCTTTTTCTTGAGAAATATTTTGGCCTAAAGTAAGTTCTAAATCAGCCAAGGAATAACCTTGACAATAACGCGACAATGAACCTAATTTCTTTTCAATTAATTGTTTTTCTCTTTCTAAAAGAGTTAAATTATCTAAATTAATTTTAATTTGCATAATATTTATTTATTCTCTAAGGTAGATTCAATGTGAACTAGTTACAAATAGTTTATCCAATTTTTAATAAAAAAGCAATGGCTCTTATTTGAGCCATTGCTTTTTTCAATCAGTTTATCTTTTTCTTCGAGCGGTTTTCTTTGTTGTTTTCTTTGTTGTTTTTTTGGCAACTTTCTTTGTCTTTTTCATAGTTTTTTTAGCCATTGTTGCTATTTTATTTTTATTTATTAAGAAGAAGCAGCCGACCCCCTACATGGGTCACCCTTTAACGGGTATCTGCTTTTAATTCAAAATAATGAATTAATAAAATTATTTATTGGGAACTATTTTTATTTTAACGAAGAATATTTTTCTTTTTCAAATTTAATTGAAAATTGAAAATTTATTTGTGCGTATATTTATATTTTACTTCATAAAAAAATATTGTCAATAGTCAAAGACAATAATTTCTTCTTTCAACTGAATTTTAAATTTTTGAAAAACTTTTTCTTTAATTAAAGCAATTAATTTTTTAACATCTTGAGAAGAAGCATGAGAAACATTAATAATAAAATTGGCGTGGAAAGAAGCAATCATTGCTCCGCCAATTTTTTTTCCTTTTAAGCCACATTGTTCAATCAACCAACCAGCAGAAATTTTCCCATTTCTTACTGGAGGATTAAATTTTTTAATTTCTTCAAAATTTTTTAATTCTTCAACAAGAATATTTTTAAAAACACAACCTAATGAAGGATAAAGAAAATTTTTCTTTTCTATTCTTTCTTGAAAATAATTTTTGATTTCTTTCTCAATTTGTTCTTTTTTCCCTTTGATAGTTTTTAATTCAACATTCCACAGGATCTCGTTTTTTGCCTTAAAAATACTTTCCCGATAAGCAAAATGACATTCTCTATTTGAATATTTTTTTACCTTTTTAGTGGAAATATCAATAGTTTCTACTGAAACGACATAATTTCCTATTTCTTGACCATAAGCGCCAGCGTTACCAAAAACTGCTCCGCCAATTGTGCCGGGAATACCGGCTAACCATTCATAACCTCGCCATTGATTTTTCAGACAATAATTTAGAAAATCACTGATTAACATTCCACTGGAAACAACAACTGACTTTGCTTTTTTAATTATTTTTCTATTTTTACTATTTTTAATTCTTATTACTACCCCGGGGAAAAAACCATCAGAAAATAAAATATTGGAAGCATTGCCAATAATTAAAATTGGCAAATTTTTTTGCTTTGCCCATTTTAGTGTTTCAAATAAATCTTTTTTCGAATTAATTTCAACAAAATACTTTGCCCTTCCTCCTATTTTAATAGAAGAGATATTCTTTAAAAGAAAATTCCTTTGAATTTTTAAAGATGGCATTTTTTGAAAGAAATTTTAAATCTTCAATCTTAATTAACGACATCGCAAGTCGTTAATGAACTGGTTAGGATAAAGAGTTTAAGGGTTAGGAAGCCAGTATGGTGAAAAGGTAAGGTTTAGGGTAAAAAATCCTTTTAACTCTTAACCCTAAACAATACAGGCTTCATTACCTTTTAACCCTAAACTATATACATTTTATTTTAGTTGTTAATTATTTCAATTCGTTAACCCGTTAACTCGTTAACCCGTTAACTAAATTAGCGATGTCCAGATATTAATTGAAAATTTATTTATCAGCTATTTCTTTGATTGTTTTAATCACTGAATCAGGATTTAAAGAAAGAGCGCTAATTCCTTCTTCGATCAAAAATTTAGCCAATTCTGGATAATCAGAAGGCCCTTGGCCACAAATCCCAACATATTTTTTTCTTTTTCGGCAAGCAGAAATAATTTCTTTCATCATCATTTTTACTGCCTCATGATTTTCATTACCTATTTGCGCTAATAAACCATTATCCCGATCAATACCTAAAACTAACTGGGCTAAATCATTAGAACCAATGCTCACCCCATCAAAAATATCTAAAAACTTATCTATTAATAAAGCATTCGAAGGAATTTCCGCCATAACATAAATTTTTATCTTCTTAAAATAACGACTAATAATTTTTTTAACCTTTTCTCCCTCTTCTAGAGTCCGGCAAAAAGGCACCATCACTGAAATATTTTTTAAACCAAAAGTTTCAATTGCTCTTTGCACTGCCTGACATTCCATTTCAAAGGCCGGCTCGAAACGAGCATCATAATAGCGAGATGCTCCTCGCCAGCCCAACATTGGATTTTCTTCTTCTGGCTCAAACAACTCTCCCCCAATTAATTGTCGATATTCATTGGTCTTAAAATCAGAAAAACGAACAATTACTTCTTTGGGATAAAAGGCCGCTGCAATTTGAGCAATCCCTTCAGCTAATTCTTTAATAAAATATTCTTTTTTGTCTTTGTGCTCAACGGTTAAATTATCAATTTCCTTAATAATTTCCTTTAATTTTGTCTTTTGAATGGTACTTTTGTTTTTTGTTTTTTGATTTTTTTGTTTTTTGATTTTTTTAAAATGATACAAGGCTAAAGGATGAATTTTAATTTTTTCCGCAATAATAAATTCTTCCCTTGCCAAGCCAACCCCGTCATTAGGAATAAAAGAAGAACGGAAAGCAATTTCTGGAGCACCAATATTTAAAGTAATCTTTGTTTTCAGCTGAGGAATCTTTTTTAATTCATATTTTCGCGATTTAAAAGGAACCCTTCCAAGAAAAATTTTCCCTTCATTTCCTGAAGAACAGTCAACCGTCACTTCCTGACCAGTTTTTAAAACTTTAGTAGCAGTTTCTGTGCCAACAATACAAGGGATTCCTAATTCCCGAGAAATAATTGCCGCATGACATACCCGACCGCCTTTATTAGTAATAATTGCCGAAGCCAAAGGCATTGCCGAAGTCCAATCCGGATCAGTCATCTCTGTTACTAAGACTTCTCCTTTTTGCAAAAGAGATAACTCCTTAATCGAATGGATAACCCTCACTTTGCCATAACCAACTTTATTGCCAATGGCAATACCAGTTAAAACTGGTTTTTTATTTGTCTGAAGAAAATATTCTTCATAAGTTGTCCCGTCAACTAATGAATGCACAGTCTCTGGCCGGGATTGCACAATATAAAGTTTATTATCGCGTCCATCTTTTGCCCATTCAATATCTTGCGGTGTCCATTTTTTATTCTTTTGAGAATAATGATCTTCAATAATTAGAGCCCACTTTGCCAGAGTTAAAATTTCTTCATCGTTTAAACAAAATTTTAATTGATCTTTAGAGCTAACTTTAACACTTTTAATTCCTCCCTTTGAGCTATAAACATATTTTATTGTTTTTTTGCCTAAATCTTTTCTGATTATTGCCGGATAATCTTGTAAAAGAGTTGGTTTAAAAACCAAAAATTCATCAGGAGTAATCTTCCCTTTCACTATTAATTCTCCTAAGCCATAAATACCGTTAATGGTAATAATATTTCTAAAACCGCTTTCGGTGTCCAAGGTAAACATAACCCCTGAAGAACCTAAATCAGAACGAACCATTTTTTGTACTCCGGTGGAAACTCCTACCTCTAAATGGTTAAATCCCTTTTCTATCCGGTAACTTATTGCCCGATCTAAAAACAAAGAAGCATAACTTTTTTTAACTGCTTTCAACAATTCTTCTGCTCCCCTGACATTTAAATAAGTTTCATGCTGACCAGCAAAACTCGCGCTCGGAAGATCTTCGGCTGTGGCTGAAGAACGAACCGCCACATCAACATTTTTTTCTGCGTACTGAGAAGACAATTCCCAATAAGCTTCAATAATTTCTTTCTCCAGCTTTTTGTCAAAAGGAGTTTTAAGAATTAATTGCCTTATTTTTTTACCGGCAACTTGTAATTCTTTAATATCTTTTAAATTGTAAGCCTTTAAAATTTGCTCTATCTCTTTTTTAATTCCGCTTTTTTCCAAAAACTCAAAATAAGCTTGGGCTGAAATGGCAAAACCATTGGGAATATTAATTCCTTTAGAAGATAAATGAGAATACATCTCGCCAAGAGAAGCATTTTTCCCTCCTACTAAAGGTACGTCTTTTATGGAAATATCTTTAAACCAACGAATAAACATAATTTTAATTTATTAATTATAATTTTAAAAGAGAACAGTTCTTCTTGGTTGCATTCATTAAATTATAACATAAACCTTTTATTTAGTTAACGAGTTAACGGGTTAACGAGTTAACGAATTGAAATAACTAACAACTAAAATAAAATGGGTATGGTCTATGGTTGAAAGGTAATGAAGCCCGTATTGTTTAGAGTCAAAGGTTAAAAGGATTTTTTACCCTAAACCTTACCTTTTCACCATACTGGCTTTATAACCCCTAAACTCTTTACCTTAACCAGTTCATTAACGACTTGCGATGTCGTGAATAATTCATCTTTTTCTCAAAAAATGCCAATATTTTTTCTATTTCCCAGCTGTTAATAATATCTTTTTTCTCTGCCCACCCTCTTCTTGCCTGAGCAATCCCAAATTCAATAAATCTTAATTGGTTTTTATGGTGCGAATCGGTATTAATAATCATTTTCACTCCCATTGCTACTGCTTTTCTAATATTTTTATCATTTAAATCTAAGCGGTCCGGAAAAGAATTTATTTCTAAGGCTACTTGATATTCTTTGGCAGCCTTAAGAATTTTATCAAAATCTATTTGATATTCATCCCGCCGATTAATCAAGCGACCAGTCGGATGAGAAATAATATTAACATTAGGATTTTTTATTGCTCTGATAATCCTTTCGGTCATTTCTTCTTTCGTCATTTTCATACGAGAATGAACTCCAGCAATAACATAGTCTAACTGAGATAAAACTTTATCCTCAATATCCAAGGAACCGTCATTCAAAATATTGGCTTCACATCCCTGAAGGATTTTAAATTTTTTTGATTGAAATTTTGAGTTTAATTTTTCAATTACTTTCCGCTGAGCTAAAAGTTGTTTTTCATTTAATCCATTTTCTATGCGTAAAAATTTCGTGTGGTCAGAAATTCCTAAATACTGATAGCCTCTTTCCCTCGCTGCTTCAATCATTTCTTCAATTGAATTTTCTCCTCCATCCCAGTTAGAATGGCAGTGCAAATCTCCTTTAATTTCATTATAGCCAATAATCTTTGGCAATTGATTGTTTAAAGCCGCTTCTATTTCCCCGGTATTTTCCCGAAGTTCTGGTTCAATATAAGCAAAGCCTAAAGTTTGATAAATTTCTTCTTCAGTTTCACCAGCAATTCTTTTCCTGCCTTTAAATAAACCATATTCATTAAGCTTTAAACCTTTCTCTAAGGCTATTTTTCTTAGAACAATATTATGCTCCTTGGAACCAGTAAAATATTGAAGAGCAGCCCCAAATTCATAATCTTCTACCACCCGCAAATCAGCATCAATCCCTAAATCAAATCTAACTGACGATTTTGTTAAACCATAATCCCAAACTTTAATGATCCCTTCTAAATTAGTAAAAACATCCATTATTTTTTTAGCGCCATTGGGATAATTTTTTTTAACAGTGACCAAAAGATCAATATCGCCAATTGTTTCTTTTCTCCGCCTTAAAGAACCAGCCAAAGAAATTTTTTCTACTTCTTTCAATTTTTTTAATTCTTGGATTATTTTATCTACCACCATTAACGCTTCAGAAATCAAAAATCGTCCTTTTGATCTTTTTAAAAATTCAATGGCTTCTAAAATATTTTTTTCTGATTTTTCTCCAAAATTCTCCAAATTTCTGATTTTCCCCTCGTGAGCTGCTTTTTCCAAATCTTCAAGATTTTTTATTTTCAAATGCTCATAAAGGGCTTTAATGGTTTTTGGACCAATTCCTTCTACTAGCATCAATTCATCAAGATTTACTGGAATTTTCTTTTTTTGCTGCTCAAATTCTTTAATTTTACCAGTTTTTAAATATTCAATAATTTTATCCGCCAAACTTTCTCCTACTCCGGGAATACTTAATAAACCTTCTTTCCCCTGTTTTTTATAAATATCTTCAACGTTTTCACTAATAGTTTGTAATCCTAAGGCTGCTTTTTGATAAGCTTCTGGTTTAAAAGGAACATCATCCATTTTCAAATAAATAGCCATTTTCTGAAAAATATTAGCTAATTCTAAATTTTTATTCATATTCACTTTTTAAATTATAACATAAATATAACATAAACCTTTTATTTAGTTAACGGGTTAATTACAACAAAATAACCAACAAGAATGTTTGGACATCGCAAGCCAATTAACAACTTGCGATCTCAATAATTTCTAACGACTTGCGATGTCGTGAATTACCTGTCGTAAATTACATTTTAAAATTAAATAATAAACATCGCATCTCCAAAAGAATAAAACCGGTATTTTTTTTCTTGGGCCTCTTGGTAGGCCTTAAAAATCAAATTTTTACCAGCAAAAGCAGAAACTAATAAAAGCGGCGTTGATTGGGGAAGATGAAAATTAGTGATTAAAGCATCAACAAATTTAAATTGATAACCAGGATAAATAAACAATTCGGTCCAATTTTCCTGGCCAGTAATTTTTCCTTCATGGCTAATAGTTTCCAAAACCCTCGTTACCGTAGTACCAACAGCAATAATTCTTTTTCCTTTATCTTTGGCTTGATTGAGACGAGACGCAGTTTCTGGAGAAATTCTAAAATATTCCCGCTCCATCTGATGATTTTCTACTTTTTGACTCTTAATCGGTAAAAAGGTTCCCAAACCAACATGAAGAGTAATAAATTCTATTGCTACTCCTTTCTTGTTGATTTCTTCAATTAATTGGCTGGTAAAATGAAAACCGGCTGTCGGAGCAGCAATAGAACCAAGTTCTTGAGCGTAAACAGTCTGATAGTTTAAAAAAGATTTTTCAGTTGGATTTTTAATATAAGGAGGAAGCGGCATTTCGCCAAGCTGGTAAATTATTTCTTTTAATTTTTGATCTTTTTGATTAAACTCAACTACCAGCTGATAGTTGAGTTTTTCTTTAATAATTAATGATAATTCATTATTAAAATTTATGATGTCCCCTTTTTTTAATTTTGGACCGCCAATAGCCAACCATCTTGCCGGCCAAATTTGAGCATCAAAAAATGGTTGATTTTCTGGTCTAATCAACAAAATTTCTGCTGGTTTGTTATTTTTTTCTTTTTTTCCTAATAATCGCGCTGGTAAAACTTGACTATTGTTTAACACCAAAACATCATTATCACTTAAATAATTAGTAATTTCATAAAAATAGTGATGAGAAATTTCCTGAGTTTTTCTATTTAAAATTAAAAGACGCGAATGGTCTCGCGGTTCAATCGGTTCTTGAGCAATTAAACTTCTGTCTAAAGGGTAATCAAATTCTTTAATATCCATTTTTCTTCAGTTTTTTAATAAAATACACTACGTAATTGGCAATTTTCCCCGGCCCAATAAAAATTAAAACA
>Ga0265297_10003076_pt1 | contig 31390 bp, 28 predicted proteins | sample Munlanlwell13791_FD_192502 | JGI IMG/M metagenome (GOLD analysis project Ga0265297, IMG submission 192502) | Leachate microbial communities from a municipal landfill in Southern Ontario, Canada - Leachate well 137-91 | ecosystem: Engineered > Solid waste > Landfill > Unclassified | place...
TTTGGCACCTCGATGTCGGCTCATCGCATCCTGGGGCTGGAGAAGGTCCCAAGGGTTAGGCTGTTCGCCTATTAAAGCGGTACGCGAGCTGGGTTCAGAACGTCGCGAGACAGTTCGGTCTCCTATCCACTACGGGCGTGGAAACTTGAGGAAACGCATCTCTAGTACGAGAGGACCGAGATGCACGAACCTCTGGTGTACCAGTTGTTCTGCCAAGGGCATTGCTGGGTAGCTACGTTCGGCGGGGATAAGCGCTGAAAGCATATAAGCGCGAAGCCTCGTCCAAGATTAGGTTTCATAGACTCCAGGGAGATTACCTGGTTGATAGGCGGCAGGTGTAAGGCCAGCAATGGTTTCAGCCAAGCCGTACTAATAAGTCATTTGCTCTTCTACAATACCACTGAAGCACAAAGACGTGGTTCAGTTCTTGAAACTCGTGTAGGTCTCCGGGATCGGGCGCATCACGCGTCTTGTCTCGAAGTCCGACAATAAAAAATGCAGAGTCTCGGTGGCACTTCCACGCGGGTCACACCCGTTCTCATCCCGAACACGGAAGTTAAGCCGCGAAGGGCCGATGATACTTGGGGTAAACCAACTCCTGGGAAAGTAGGTGGCCGCCGGGACCCTGCATTTTTTGTTTACGCGACTTCATAATTGGCGCGCTGTGCTTGTCTTCGCCATGGCCTCGCTCACCGTACCTGCTCAGTACGCTTCGCTTCGGCCATGGCTCCAGACAAGCGCATCGCATCCAATTCTGAAGCCGCTTTGTTATTCGTATGCTCGTGTCGCGGAAGTCTCCAGCGAGGCAAACTTCATCCCGTCCAGTGGCCACACTAGAGTGGTGCCTCGCCACCTTAGGACGTTGCGAGGTTTAGCGCGCATATCTGTCAGTTTCGCCGGGACCCTGCATTTTTTGTTATCGCGGCTCAGAATTGGCGCATTGCACCTGACTTCGCGAATCGCTAGCTCACCGTACTTATTCAGTACGCCTTCCCGCCGATGGCGGGACCCCGCCCTCTTTGATGAAATACAGTGGCGGGGCGCGTCGCGATTCGCTCCAGCCAAGCGCACTGCATCCAATTCTGGGCCGCTTAGCGTTTGGTCGTGTTCACAGCATCCCGGCACGTCGTTCATGAACGACGTGCTCTGTTTGGGGCTTGCTGGTTTTTATAGTGTTCCAGCGCGCCACATCGTACCCGCCCTAAAGCCGCCCATTCCTCCGTTCGCTGACGGTCTTAGAATTGTTTTTGCCGGCCGGTAGGGTTGACAAGAAGGATGATTTCAGCTATATTGACTGGTCATGAACATTTCACCCGGAGCATAGAAAGGCGGTGGCCCATGGTATTGCCTCCGTGGATCATCGAGAAGATCAGGCAACGAGAGGAGGAACGACGTCGGCAAGAAGCTAACAGGCCGACGATTCGCCTGCCGCTCGACGACGATCTGCCGTTCGAACCGCCTCCGGACGAGGGGGGTGACTCGGACAAACAGGACGACCCGGACGACGATGGCCGGGGAGTCATCATCATCAAGCTGTAAGGAGGAGAGAGATGACACAGGAAGAGATCATCCGGAGGAAGCTCGCCGTGCTCGAGGTATTGAAAACGCTCGGTGTGGCGACTCAGAAGTTCATCGGGACACACCAGCAGAACGTCCGCGTCATCCGCGGACTCGACGGCACCAAGAAGTGATCCGCACATCTCGGCGGGTCAGCGAAGCCGGGCGCTCGAAGTGCCCGGCTTTTTTGTCGCCGAACCCATGACGCAATCCAGGCCTAAATGCCGTGCGCTGTCTGGGAAAACACTGACAATCGTGATAATCTCCAGGCGTGGTCAATCCCACCTCATTTTATGGAGATTCCGCATATCTTCCGCCAGCTCGGTTTCAGCGACAAGGAAATCAAGGTCTATCTGGCGCTTCTTTCGAGCGGCACTTCATCGGTCAGGAAGATCGCCAAGGACACCGACCTTAATCGCGGTCCTGTCTACGAAGCGCTGAAGTCGCTCCGCGAGACCGGCTTGGTCGCCGTCTATCAGAAGCACAAGAAGCCGTATTTTCTGGCTGAGGATCCGGAGAAACTGATTGAGGTCGTCGAGCGGCGCGAACAGGGAATCATAGCGTTGAAGCGGCAGGTCAACGAGCTTTTGCCGGAACTGAAGTCGTTGCACGCGCACGGCGACGATCGGCCGTCAGTGAAATACTACGAGGGGATGAAGGGATTGGGCATCGTCCTTAAGGACATCATCGCCACAATGACCGAGCTCGGAGGCGAAAGGGAGTATCGCGCATTTTCGGCACCGGTACTGCGCGAGTACATCTGCCGCAATTTCCCGAATTTCACCAAGGAGCGCATCGCACGGCAGATCCGCGGCAGGGTGCTGGTGGTCGGACGGGGGAGCGAGGAGTGGCCGCTCATCGAACAGCGTTGTATCCAGACCGAGGCGAGCGTGCCGACCTATACATATATATACGGACCGAAAGTGGCATTCATCTCCCTGGACGAGAACGAGTCTCCGGTCGGCGTGATCGTCGAGGACGCGCGCGTCGCTGAGACGCAGCGCATCATCTTTGAGAACGCCTGGAACTCGCCGAACGTGGAGCGGCGCGTGGCCATGGCCGCGACCATCGAGGAACACCTATGAAGAGCATCGTCACTATCGGCGGTGGAACCGGTCAGTTCACCCTGCTTTCCGGTTTCAAGCGCTTCCCCGTGCGCCTGACGGCGATCGTCTCCATGGCCGACGACGGCGGTTCGACCGGAATGCTGCGCGACGAGCTCGGCGTCCTGCCGCCGGGCGACATCCGTCAGTGCCTGGTGGCGCTATCCGATTCGGAGCTCGTGATGCGTGAGCTGTTCAATTATCGCTTCGACAAGGGCAAACTTGAGGGCCACAACTTCGGCAATATCTTTCTGTCGGCGCTTGAGAAGATCACCGGTAGTTTCGAGGAAGCTGTGCGAGTCGCCGGCATGGTACTGGCGACCAGGGGAGAAGTGATTCCGGTCACGACTGATAACATCGCGCTGGTGTACGGAAGCGGGGCGTTGCGAGGAGAGCACGCCATCGACGAAGCGCGCATACCGGACAGCTCGTCTCTGCGGCTCGAACCGGCCGCTTATGCCAATCCGAAGGCGGTCGCGGCGATCGAGAAGGCCGATTGTATCGTCATCGGACCGGGCAACCTCTATTGCAGCATCGTGCCGAATCTCCTGGTCCGCGGGATTCCGGAAGCGATTGCCAGGTCGCGCGCGACCGTCGTTTACAACTGCAATCTGATGACTAAGGCAGGACATACCGACGGTTTTGCGGTCAACGATTTCGTTCGCGAGGTCGAGCGCCATATCGGTTCCGGCCGCGTCGGTTACGTCACCTACAATAGCGCGGCGCCGGACAAGGAACTTCTATTGCGATATGCCGCGGAGGGAGTATATCCGGTATCGCCGCCGCCTCCGTCCGGCACGGATGCCGGGGGAGCCAAGCCGCTCGTCGCGCCGCTTGTCAGTTCCCGGCTTTATGTCCAGAATAGCGGCGAACCGCTCCGTCGGACGCTCATCAGGCACGACCCTGACGCGCTGGCGATGCTCATCGTACAAAATTGTCTGGGAGGGTTATGATTTTCTGTTTCGATTTCGACCATACGCTTTTTGACACCACTAAGCTCCGGCAGGATATCAATAGGATATTCCTGAACGGCGGCGTCAGGCAGGCATCGTTCGATGCTTCGTACAAAGAGTTGGCTCGCGGTGTCGGTTATGAACCGTATGCTCAAGCCAGATTGCTGGCCGCGGAGTGGCGCGATACAGCGGCTCGCGATTCGGCGATGCGCGAGGTTTCGGAATTGATGAAATCCGGTAGGGGTTATGTTTTCGAAGGGGCAGCCGAATTGCTTGCAGCATTGAAGGGACGCGGTCATCGATTGGTCATCTTGACTCTCGGTAACCGCGATTGGCAGCGGGAGAAAATCGCTTCTTCCGGTCTTAGTGCCTTGTTCGATCAGACGGAGATCGTGCCCGGACCAGGTCGAAAGGCATCGAGGCTCGCGGACATCATCGATAAGAATGAATCCGTTACGATCATTGACGATAATCCCGGCGAGTTGGAGGCGATTATGGCCACGAGACCCGGATACCGTTGCGTCTATTACCGTCGTCCTGTCAATCCGTATCCGAATCCGGGTTGCGAAGAGGCTGTCAATATAGCCGAACTAAGGCAGTTATTGCTGGATGTATGAGGTATATAGCCGATCTTCACATCCATTCAAAATATTCCCGCGCCTGTTCCAGGAATCTGACGCTTTCCAATCTCGCGGCTTGGGCGCGGACGAAGGGCATCGACTTGCTGGCGACGTCGGACTTCACGCATCCGGCCTGGCTGAAGGAGATCGAGACGAAGCTGGAGCCGGCCGAGCCGGGATTGTTCAGGCTGAAGGCGGAATTCGACCGTGAGGACGGTGACGGCAGTTACGTCCGGGCGCCGCGTCCCAAGGATAGCCGTGACATGCGTTTCATCCTTTCGACCGAGCTTTGCTGCATCTATAAGAAGGGCGGTAAGACGCGTCGGCTGCATCTTGTTGTCCTCGCGCCGACGATTAGGGCCGTCAGGAAGATGGTCGATCATTTGGAGAAGCAGGGTAGGAACCTGAAGTCCGACGGCCGTCCGATACTCGGCATCGATGCGAAGGAGATCATGGAGATGGCGCTCGACGCCGACGAGAACTGCGAGATCATCCCGGCGCACGCCTGGACGCCCTGGTTCTCGGTCTTCGGTTCGCAGTCCGGATTCGATTCGCTTGAAGAGTGTTTCGAAGATCTGACGCCGCGCATCCATGCGGTCGAAACGGGACTGTCGTCTGATCCGCCGATGAACTGGCGGCTCTCGGCGCTCGACCGGCTGGTCTTGGTATCCAACTCCGACGCGCACGGCCTGCGCAATCTCGGTCGGGAAGCGAACGTATTCGAGCTGGACCGGTTGAGTTACGATTCCGTCCTGGGCGCCATCCGCGATCATGACGCGGACAGGTTCCCGTATACCATCGAATTCTTTCCGGAAGAGGGGAAGTACCACGCGGACGGACATCGTACCTGCGGTTTCGTCTGCGGTCCGGACGAGACGGAACGGCTCGGTGGCAGGTGCCCGAAGTGCGGCAAGCCGCTGACGCGCGGCGTCCTGGGCAGGATTCACGCGCTTGCCGACAGGGAGGAAGGCGGGCGGCCGCAAGGTTCGCCAGACTTCAGACACATCATCCCTCTTGAAGAGCTTGTCGCCGGCGCACTGGGCAAGACCAAGGCGTCGAAAGCGGTGTTCGCCGCATATGCGAAGCTGATTGAGTCGCTTGGTTCGGAGTTCGACGTCCTGCTCGACGCCGCACCTGAAGATATCGCGCGTGTTTCCATGGCGAGCGTGAGTGATGTCGTGCGGCGCATGCGCATAGGTGACATCGGAGTCAGCCCTGGATACGATGGCGAATTCGGGAAGATCGATGTATCTATCGCCAGCAGTCGGTCCGCGCAATCAAGGTTCGATATCTGATGGGGGGTCGCTGAGGTCGGAGACGAGGAGACAAAAAGGCGAAAAGTCAGATCATGTCTTACGGGGTTATCATCCCTTCGTCTTCTCGACTTCTAGTCTTTTAGACTCCCCGACCTTCAGTCCCTCCGACTCTTCAAAACGAAACATCCGTCGCAAGACGGATGTTTCTTTTTCGGAAGAGGGTTACCTCTTCTTCTTCGCTACCTTGCGCTTCTTCGCGACCTTCTTGGCCGGCTTCCGCGCTACCTTGCGCTTCTTCGCGACCTTCTTGGCCGGCTTCCGCGCTACCTTGCGCTTCTTCGCGACCTTCTTGGCCGGCTTCTTCGCGGCCTTTCTCTTCTTGGCTGGCATGTTTATCACCTCCTCCTTTGACGAGCGGTGCGAAGAGCGTCGCACGTCGCTCGTTAGTGATAATTTTACGCTCTTATCAAAAGTATACGACAAATATTTTCCGCAAGCAATGTTATCAACAAGAAAAGATGCACGATCAGTCGTGCATCTCATGTGCCGGCGCTCCGATTCGCTGCGTTACATCATCCTTCTTGCTGATCGGCGAGCCGCGTTAGCGATTCTCGGAACTGCTCGGGGTTGATTTCTTTTTTCATCAACCGTTCTCGCAACGCTACGGACTCCGGCGTCTTCAGCGTCTTGCCCAAGCGTTTCAGCAGCGATTTCATCTCGGCTGTCGTCGGGCTGTCGTCGGCAGACGGCGGGACATCGCCGCCTGCGAGGCGCAGCACCGCCGTTTCTCCGGTCGAAGGTTCATTCATCGTGGCCTCGTTTGACATATCAATATAGCAATTAAGTCAGGGTATGTCAATGCTTGACCGGCGACTTGATTACCCCTCCTCCGGGCAAAGACAGCTTTTTTTTGGCTATTTTTGAGCCCCGATCCGTTATCACCACCGAGTTGAGCTCGTAGAAAGCCAAGTGGCTCTCGTCTACGCCTTCAAAGACGATAGCTTGCGACAGTTCCGCGTCTGTCACTTTTGCTGTTTCCGCCCAATCCACCATCACCGCGAATTCTTCCTCGTGTTCCGTCCGGTCCGCATCATCGGTGCAGACGGCGTCTAGATAGAAATCATGCAGGATGTCCCGGGTCTCCGGATCCTTCAACAATATCTTCAATGACGCGGCGGGAATCGCGGAACGGCTGACGATTTCGGATATGCGGTCGAAGTCGATCTGCGCCCGGGTCAACGGTTCGACCCCCTCGGCAAGCGGTTTACGCGTCTCGCCCGTTTCGGCATCGAGCACGATCGTCTCATCTTCATCCGGCGCTTCCATGAGTGTCGCCGCAGTCTCCTGCTCCCACTCTTTGACCAAGGTTTCTATCTCCATCATGACTATCGAGATCGGTTCGGCGATTTCCGAAACGACAGCGTCGCCACCCCTAAGCTTCTCGCCGAGTTCGGCCATGATGCGACCCTCGGCAGTCTGGCGCAACTTTTCACTCAGTTCTGACAACGAAAAAAGCTTACTGGCGTATTCAGTATGCCGACTCTGGATTTTAGCGAGATCCTGATCCTCGATCGTCCCTCTCTTGGCCTGGACGAGATTGACCGCTTTGATCCTGACGACGCCGCCTTCTTCATCCCTGTCGAAGACGATCTGAACCGCGTCAACGGCATACTTGCCATCCAGCGCCGTGTTGAGACCGATGTACATGTCTTCTGTCGAGCCCTTGGTCGCTTTGAACTCTTTGCGCAAGGTCTTGAGCGCGTACAACATGCCCTCGGTGCCGTCAGCCGCAGACTCGACCGCCGCCGCCGCTCTCGCATTATCGGGTACGCCCATCCTTGCTGTGACCTCTCGTTTGATGTCAGCGGTCTTCAACACCGCCCTGGGATCGAGGTTCCCAGTCACCTGTCCATTTTTCGCGGCCATCATCAGCAACAGCATCTTATTGGCCGCATGGATCTCATCTTCGTGAGTCGTGCCTCTCGAGTCCTGGCGCAGCGAGCGGACCAGCGTCCTGGCTACGTCAAAATATCCGTCATCCGGGCGATTGGCATATTTCCGCCAACTATTCAGATCGAGCAGGGGTCGGGTCTCGATGCCAGCATCGTCAGTCGTCGTTTCCGGAATTTCGAATCGGAAGGGCGGTTTGGGCTCTTCTCGTCCGAAGCCTCCGGTTTCATGGCGTGTCATGATCATAAGCGCGTCTATTTTCCTCCGAATCGGAGCTTTGACTATCAGTCAGTCTAATGGTAATTTGGTGTTTGGTATAGGGGCCCGTAGCTCATCCGGTAGAGCACCGCCTTTGCAAGGCGGGGGTAGGGAGTTCGAATCTCCCCGGGTCCACCACGATGCTGCTCTGCTGCATTCGGCGTACGCATAGGATTGTGCCGCCCAGGTGATAGTCCTACGGGCGCAAGCTCATGTAGCAAAGCAGCATCGTGGTTCACCATCCCCATTTTCATTGTATGTCCACTTGCACTAAAAGCAACCTCTCCCTGAAGCCCTCCCCGACGCTGACCGATTTTCAATCCTACATCGCCGAAATGGTCAAAGAGCGCGGGTTCGATAAGGAGACCGTCCCCGAGATTTTCATGCTTTTCCTAGAAGAGTGCGGCGAGATGGCGAAGGCTGCGCGTAAGACCCAGAATATCAAGCGCGACAGCAACTCCAAGGATCACCAGCTGGATCAGGAGATAGCGGACGTGTTCATCTATCTGTTGGATATTTGCAATCAGTACGGTATTGATCTTGAGAAGGCTTTCAGGGAAAAGGAGGAAATCAACAAACGGAGAAGCTGGCAATAGCCTCCGGCTGTCGAATCAAAAGGCGCGGCGTGAGCCGCGCTTTCGGTTTCCGGATCCGCCGGCCTTCAACTCCAGGGCTTGATAGCCACCTTGCTGATCTCTTCTTCCGACGGGAGCTCGGTGAGCAATCCACGCTTCGCACCCATCTTTTGGATTACGCCGGTGGCGTTCAGCGTTCCGAGCGCCAGCGCGTAATCGACGTCATTGCGCTTCAGCAGACCGGCGACGAATCCCGAACCGAAGGCGTCGCCCGCACCCGTCGTGTTCTGACGCGGCACGTCGACGATGCCGCAGTGGCGCACCCCCTCGGCATCGGCGGCGTAAGTGCCATTGAGTCCGTCTGTCACCAGCAGGATGCGTTTGGGCAGGCCGCGCAAGCGTCCGATGATACCGTTCAGATTTCCTGTGCCGATTCCAGTGAGCGCCGCGGCCTCCTCGCGATTGAGGTTGAAGACGTCGACCTTGCGGATGAGAGGTTCCAGTTCCGCGATGCCGCGACGCAGCTCTCCGTTCCCCGGATTCCAGGCGACCCTGATGCCTTCCCGCTCCGCATGTTCGAGAATGCGGGCGCAGAGACCGATGTCGCCGCCCAGGGACGTGAGATAGAACCATTTAGCGCGGAGCTTCTTCCAGGGGACGAGTTCCGGATCGAGTCTGCGCGATGCGCCGCGATAGACGAGCACCGTCCGCTCGCCGCTGCCGGCCACGATGATGATGGAGTAGGCAGTCTGTTCGTCCGGGTCGCGCTGCAGGAACTTATCCGAGATGCCGTACCTCTTGAATTCGTCGGCGATGTCGCGGCCGTTCGGATCCTGGCCGACGGAACTCACCGTCGCCACTTTGAAACCGAGCAGGGCGAGCGTCGCCGCCGCGTTGGTCGCTCCTCCGCCGGTCTGGAATATCATCTCGTCGATATCGATTTTCGTACCCATGGGGAAACAGGCCTCGATGGCGAACGGGGGCTCGTCCGCTTCGTGGACGTCAAGCGAGGCGCTTTTGATGAACACGTCCCTGGTCGCCCCTCCGATGGTGATGGCGTCGAACATAGTCGTCAGCGTTTGGCCTTGTTCCTGCAACCGAACACTAGCATCCTGTCGCGGACAGCGTCTTTCATCAGCTCCTTAGAGAGCGCGAGTATCTTCCTCGGGTCGAACGCCTTCTTGTCGGAAAGCAGCGTCTCCCGCACGCCTGTCGTGAAAGCGATGCGCAGGTCGGTATCGGTATTGATCTTTCGGATGCCGGCGCGGATGGCTTTACGTATCTCCGCGTCCGGTACGCCCTTGGCTCCGGAGAGCCGTTTGCAATCCCCGATGATATCGCAGCGATTCTTCATGCGCCGAAACATCGCCCGGTCGACTTCCGACGCGCCGTGCAGCACCAGCGGAACTTTCACCAGCGAATCGATCTTTCTGAGGCGGGGGATATCGAGCTTGGCTTCGGCCTTGAACTTGTACGCGCCGTGCGCCGTGCCGACCGAGATGGCCAGCGCATCGCAGCCGGTGTCACGCGCGAAGCGGCGCGCCTCATCCGGATCGGTGAAGAACGCCTGCTTGTCCGAAACGTGTACCAGATCCTCGATGCCCTTGATCGCCCCGATTTCCGCTTCGACCGACACCCCCGCGGCATGCGCCCAACCCACGATCTTGCGTGTGTTGCGGACGTTCTGCTCGTAGGGCAACAGCGAACCGTCGTACATCACCGACGTATAGCCGGAGCGGATGGCCTGGCGGATGACTTTCAGGTCCTTTCCGTGATCGAGGTGCAGCACGACAGGCACGGGCGCTTTGGCCGCCACTCGCGCCATCGCTATAAGGTAATCCATGCCGGCATATTCGATGGCGCCTTCGGTGGTCTGGATGATGACCGGCGCTTTCTCCTCGACCGCGGTCTCGATGACGGCCTGGAGGATCTCAAGATTGTTGACGTTGAACGCGCCGACCGCGTACTTGCCGCGGTCCGCCGCCGCCAGGACTTGTTTGAGCGTAGTAAGCATAGCGTTTCACTTGCGTCCGACCGCCTTCCTGGCGGCGTCCTTGATATGGCCGACCCCCAAGCCGTAATGCTCGATGAGTTCCGCGGCATCACCTGATTGTCCGAATACGTCCCGCAGGCCGACGAATTCCATCGGTACCGGCAGGTGGCGGGCCAGCGTCTCGGCGACAGCCGATCCCAGGCCGCCGCGGATCTGGTGCTCTTCGGCGGTCACCACCGCTCCGCAGCTTTCGGCCGCGGCGATGATCGTCCGTTCGTCGAGCGGTTTCACGGTATGACAGTTGATGACCGAACAATCCAGCCCTTCGCTGGCCAGGTCCTCCGCAGCGGCGAGCGCCCTGCCGACCATCGAGCCGCAGGCGACGATGGCGACGTCCTTGCCCTCGCGCAACACCTGGGCCTTGCCGAGCTCGAACGGCGCGTCCTCCGTCGTGATGACCGGCGTCTTCTCGCGGCCGAGCCGCAGATAGGCCGGACCGACCATCTTCGCCAGCGCTACGGTCGCTTTCCTGGCTTCGATCGCGTCGCACGGCACCACGACCGTCATCCCCGGGATGACGCGCGTGATGGCGATGTCCTCGGTCGCCTGATGCGAAGCGCCGTCCTCTCCTACGGTGACGCCGGCGTGCGAGCCGACGAGTTTGACGTTCGCTCCGTTCAGGCAGACGTTCGTCCGGATCTGTTCCCAGGCGCGTCCGGGGCTGAAGATGGCGAACGAGGCGACAAACGGGATCTTTCCGGCCATCGCCAGACCCGCGCCCAGCGCCGCCAACAGCTGTTCCGAGACGCCGATCTGCACGAACCTGTCGGGATACTCGGTTTTAAAAGCGGTCATCCTGACGGATTCGGTCACGTCCGCGCAGACGCCGATGACGGCGTCATCGCTGGCCGCCGCGAGCAGCAGGCCCTCGCCGAAACCGTCGCGCGTAGCGGCGCGTTTCACTCCCTCTTTTCCCGCGTCTTTCTTACCTCGTGCCATAGCGTCAATGCTCGGATTCGATGCGCGTCTTGATTTCGCGCAGCTCGTCGAGCGCCCGCGCAGCCTCTTCCGCGTTCGGCGCCTTGCCGTGCCATTCGTACTTGCCTTCCATGAAACTTACCCCGCGACCCGGGATGTTGTGCGCGATGATTGCCGTCGGCCGGTCGCTCACCGTCTTGGCGGCGTTCACCGCCTCGATGATGACGCGGATGTCGTTGCCGTCCGCGTCGATGACGTGCCAGTTGAACGCTTCGTACTTTTCCTTGAGCGGTTCGAGTGGCATCACCTCCTCGGTCGTCCCGTCGATCTGGATGTTATTGCGGTCGATGATGCAGGTCAGGTTGGCGAGTCCGTACTTGCCGGCGAACATCACCGCTTCCCAGTGCAAGCCGGCGCCGTGTTCTCCGTCCGAAGCCACGACATAGGTCCGCCATTTCTTGCCGTCCATCCGAGCCGCGTACGTCAGGCCGCAGCCCTGCGCCAGACCGGCGCCTAAGGGTCCGGATGTCGATTCGAGACCCGGCATCCGCAACCGTTCCGGATGTCCCTGCAGACGCGAACCGAACTTGCGCAGGGTCATCAGCTCATCCTTCGGGAAATATCCGGCATGCGCCATCGCGGCGTACCTGACCGGACAGATATGCCCGTTCGACAGGATCAATCGGTCCCGGTCCTCCCAATCGGGCTGCTTCGGGTCGTGATGTAGGACATGGAAATAGAGCGCCGTGAAGACGTCGGCCATGCCGAGTGAGCCCGCCGGGTGTCCCGAACCGGCCTCCGATATCATCCTGATGACATCCTGACGGATATCCGTCGCGATAAGCTCAAGCCCCTTGATTTTGTCGTCGTGGATGTGAGCCATAGACGCCCTTGCCACAAAGCGCATTTCTTATCTAATTATACAATAATTTCAGGCTGTTGTCATCTGACTTTTCCGTTGCTGACGGACTTTTTCCGCGAAATTGGGACAAAAAACAGCCGCTCGCGCGGCTTCGGCAAGGACCGACGACTGACTACAACTGACTCAATTCACGCTCGAAAGCCTCAATCGCCGCGATTGGATCCGGCTGGTCGGTGATGGCGCTGCCGATGGCCACCGCGTCGGCTCCGGCCCTGGCGATCGCCACGATATTCTCCGGTTTCACGCCGCCGTCGACGACGATGTGCATGTTCGGACGCAGTTTACGTATCTCCCTGATCTTGTCGAGCGCGACCGTATGGAAGACCTGGCCGCTGCGTCCGGGCTGGACGCCCATGACCATGACTGACTGGAACCGGTCGAGCCAGGGGATGATGTTCGTGACCGAGGTGTCCGGATTCAGCGTGATGCCGAGTTCCGAGCAGTCGCCGACCGAGCGGATGATCAGGTCTTCGCGATGCGTGGATTCGATGTGGAAGTAGACGCGGTCGGCGCCCGACACCGACCATACCGGTACGGAGTGCTCCGGATCGGCGACCATCATGTGCGCGTGGAACGGAAGTTCCTCCATGATGTTCATGATCGATTCGACGTTGGCCCAGGTCTTGGCTTCCACGAATCTGCCGTCCATGACGTCAACATGGACGGTCCGCCCGAGAGGACGCACGTGTTCGACCTTCCTCCTGAATTCAGCCTCGTCGGCGGCGAGTATCGCCGGATAGATTTCCATATTCAACGACGATTTCTTATTCCGATTCCTGCTTCCAACCTCCTGCCATTCTCATATTGCCCGATCTTCCCGATCCTCCTTTTGTGCCGCGCACCTTTCGAGAAAGGGGTCTCAAGCCAGATCTTGATCAGCCGTTTCGCCGTGCGGATGTCGCCGGACGGGGTCCGTGCGCCGAGACAGAGCACGTTCGCATCATTGTGCTCGCGCGACATCCGTGCGGTGTAGCTATCGTAGACGAGCGCGGCTCGGATGCCGCGCACCTTGTTCGCCGCGATGCATTCGCCGATGCCGCTCCCGCCTAACACGATCGCCACGGCCTTGCCGTGGGAGGCCGCTGCCGCTTGCGCCGTTGGGATGATGAAGTCGGGATAATCGGAGGGTGATCCGTCGAAAGCGCCGAAGTCCACGACGTTGTAGCCGGCGCGGCCCAGATATTTACGCAGTTCCTCTTTGAGTGCGAAGGCGGCGTGGTCAGTCCCGAGATAGATGGTAGGTTTCTGTCTTGTGGGCATAATCGTTTCGATTTCACGGTCATTTTACCACACGTTGCGGCTATGGCCTAAGTCGGTTTTTTAGGCTTAAAACTCCGGACCGATGAGCCGCAGACCCTTGACGCGGACCGCATCTTGAGGTATGTTTACCGGTCGCAATCCGTGCGTCTCCGACCGCGTGTCGGGACGAGGGATTCAAGTCCTGTGCAAACAAGGGAGATGGATGATGAGAAGCGTGAATCGTTGGTTCGGTCTGGCTCTGCTGGCTCTGGCCATGTGCTGGGCGGCGTCACCGGCTGACGGTGCGACGCAGCCGCAGTATCTGCCGAGTCTGGAAGCGTCAGCGATGGAGCGCGCTGTCTTGGCGGTTGTCATGGATGGGGGTCTGGTCAACGTGACCATCCTCGGCACGTTCTCGTTCTTCGCTTGCGGGTATGGCTGCGACGCGGACGAGATCGCGGTCGTCATCGGCGCGACCGATCCGGAGTCCGGCATGTCCGGCGAGTTGACGCTCTGCTACGACCGCGAGACCGAGAGGGTCAGCCAGGCGTCGCGCGGACCTTCCGATGATCCGGCGTGCCAATACGGATACGGTGATACGGAAGGCGCCCCGTAGATCTGCGGACGATGACGGCACACACAAGCGGCTCCGATGCTGGAGCCGCTTTTCTTTTCGGGGACTGTCCCGGATGAGGCGGGGCAGGGGACACATCTCTTGGTGGAGGCGTTACGACGAGGAAGCCTTTTCAGTCTTTTTTCTCATCTTAAGGACGTACTCGTTGTCGTCCTCCTCAAGTTTGATGTCGAACCTGTCGGCGAACAGTTTGAGAAGCTCTTCCTTTGAGCGGATGTTCGAGATCTCGCTGTAACGCATTCCATCGTGCCACTCTTGTCCGTATTCCTCTTTGAATTTCTTTTGCCAGTCATCGCCGAACCTCCGCTGAAGCGAATCGGCGGCGATCTCTTCCACACCGAACGATTCCGCTTCCTCGGGCGTGAGCTTCTTTTTATATTGGGTCACCAATGCCTCGCCGTCCTCTTTTAGGAGTCGGGCGATATTCTCGACCAGATTTCTCTCCGTTTCGCCTTTGATGTTCGGCACCTCGAGGACGTGCATCAGCACTATCAGGTCCTGTGTGGCTTCGTTGAGTCCGACTTTCTTGAGGCTCTCAAGATCCGCCGCATCTGCCTGGTGCATCTCGACGGCGGTGCCAGCCAGCGCGTCAGAATTGGCCGCATCGACCTCCGACTGCTCGTAGTTCACCGATTTTAGGTGTTCCGGTTTGACCCCCATATCCAGGAAGAGCCTGGTGTCAGCGCCCTGTCCGTCGCCGATCAAGCAGACATCGGTTTCCGGCTTCAGCCGCTTCTCGAAGACGACGCGGTTCACGGTGATGTCGTTCTCGATGACGCGCGACGGTCCGTACTCCCGCGAGCTTTGCGATTTTTCGACGCTTTCCGTGGGCCGATATTCCGGCGGGACGTAGCCTCCCGATTCGATGCTCATAGGTTTGTCATTCAATTCGTGCAGTGAAGTAGATTCAGGATAAGGATACCTGTTTTCGCGATTTTGGGGACTGTCCTCGATAAGGTTGGACAGGGGACACTTCTCTTTGAGGGGCTCGGCAGAGATTAAAGGTGCAGAAGGGACAGAGTGGACGGGATTGACAAAAGAGCGTTTTTAGTGCAAGTTTTACGCACGAATTCGCTCCTTGAGAATGCGTTGAATGCGGCGTATCGCAGCCGAACCATCGGCCGCGGCGCGCCGCTTTCAACGAAGGGCTCATGTCCGTTCCGCATGGTGCGGCCCGGGCATTCGCCGGCGGCAGAAGGAAAGGAGGCTCGTCATCATGACTCGCCTCAAGGATCTTACCAAGGGTCAGTGGGGACAGTTCGAGCGGAAGCTCGACGGGAGCGGGTTGACGGCGGAGGAGGTGCTTCTCCTCAATAAGCACCCGGAGGCGCTCGGCGTCATGCTCGAAGCCATGCGGCGACATCGCGTCTTCCGCCTCATCCACGGGCGGTTCAACCCGCTTGAGGACAAGCTCGCGCGGGTACGCGACTGGTGGCCGGACGTGACCGAGGAGATGCTCCAGACCGCGCTCGAGGAGGGGAAGGAGCGCATCGCGCTCTTCGAACGTGAGAGCCCCGGCAACTCCCTTCTCGACATCGTGGTGTCGGTATACAAGCCGACCGCCCACGAGACCCTCGCCTACGCCCGCGACCGATTACGGGAGACGTTCGGCGACACATTCCGGCAGTGGGACGGGGCCTACGCCGACATCGGCCCGGACCGCGTCCGCTGGCTCGACGGCGTCGCCGTCCCGCCTCCCGGCGTCCGCATCGAGGTCGTGGACCTCGGCGCGGACTTCGACCCCGAGAACGGCATGGTCCCAGCTGAGACGCGCCGACCGAATTCCGCCCATGCCGCGGTCATCTACGCCGCGGCCCAGGATCCGGAATGGATCTGGCAGATGGACGGCGCTTCGGTGCCGTACGCCATCGCGGCAGGATTCGAGCTCGATGTCCCCGGCGACGACCGCTGGTCGGACTCGCCGCGCGTCTACCGGAGCGGCGACGGGGCGTGCCTGCGCGCCGGCCGCGTCGGCGGTAGGTATCGCGCTGCGGCTCTGCCGTCCCTCCGGGAGTGCTGAACTCGGAACTCGGAATCTCGGAGCTGGGGTGCCTGGGTCTTCGGACCCTTGGCGCTCCGGCTCTTTTTTGTTTTGGGGCCTGGCCCCAGTTAAGTCTGGGCGGGGTCACATCTCTGTGGATAAGGCTAGAGGCGGGAGGCAGGAAGCAAGAGGCACGAGGCAGGAAGAATGAACCTTTGTTCCCACCTTCCGCCTCGCGCCTCCCACATCCCGCTGATACAGAGTTGATTAAACTCGAGATTGGGGCTAGATTTAGGTCGTTATGGCCAAATTCCATCTGCCCACAATCGAAGAGGGGGAACTCAAGAAATGGGAGGAAAAGGGCGTCCTCCGGCAGATCCTTGAGCGCAACGAGCGGCCCGGCGACAATCCGGCTGGCAGCTTCGTCTTTTTTGAAGGTCCGCCGACCGCGAACGGCAAACCGGGCATCCATCACATCCTGGCGCGTTCGTTCAAGGACGCCATCTTGCGCTACCGCACCATGCGCGGCTACCGCATCGACCGCAAGGCCGGCTGGGACACGCATGGCCTCCCCGTGGAGCTCGAGGTCGAGAAGCAGCTCGGTTTCACCAAGAAGCAGCAGATCGAGGAGTTCGGCATCGCCGAGTTCAACCGTAAGTGCCGCGAGAGCGTCTGGAAGTACCTCGACCTCTGGGAGAAGATGACCAAGCGCGTCGGTTTCTGGGTGGACCTCGATGACGCCTATATCACATATAAGAATGAATACATCGAGTCGCTCTGGTGGATACTGAAGGAGATCCACGGCAAGGAGGTCGGCGGTCAGCCTTTATTATATGAAGGCCATCGCATCACGCCACACTGCCCGCGCTGCGTCACTTCGCTGTCGTCGCACGAGCTGGCGCAGGGATATCGGGACGTCGAGGACGTCTCCATCTTCATCAAGTTCGCGGTGAAGGGCGAGAAGGATCTGTACTTCCTGGTCTGGACGACGACCCCGTGGACTCTGCCCGCCAACATGGCGCTTGCCGTGAGCACGGACATAGATTATGCCGAGGTGCGCCTGAAGGATTCCGGCGAGCGGCTCATCCTCGCCAAGGCGCTGTTGAACGCGCTCGACGGCGGCTACGAAATCCTGTCGGAGAAGAAGGGCGCGGATCTGGTCGGCATTGAGTACGAGCCGTTGTACGACGTCGCCCCGGCGAAGAGCCGCGCCAAGGCTTATCGCGTCTGGGCGGGCGGTTTCGTTTCCGTCGAGGACGGCACTGGCATCGTGCACATCGCTCCGGCCTACGGCGAGGATGACGCGGAGCTCGGGCGGAAAGAGGGCATACCGCCGATCATGAGCGTGGACGCGGCTGGCGTCATGGGCGAGGGCATGCCCGGAGCCGGCAAGCAGTTCAAGGAAGCCGACGAGGACGTCAAAGCGGATCTCAAGGCGCGCGGCCTGCTGTATAAAGAGGCGAAGTACGCGCACTCTTACCCGTTCTGCTGGCGCTGCGGCACGCCGCTCATCTATTTCGCGAAGAAATCCTGGTACATCGCGATGTCGAAGCTGCGCGACGACCTTATCCGGAACAACGGGGAGATCAACTGGGTGCCGGCGCACATCAAGGAGGGCCGTTTCGGCGAGTGGCTGCGCGAGGTCAAGGACTGGGCGCTGTCGCGCGAACGCTACTGGGGGACGCCGCTGCCGATATGGAAATGCGGCGAATGCGGCCGGACGCAGGCGATCGGCGGCCTGGACGATTTCGACACGTGCGCGCTTCCCAAGAACGAATACTTTCTGCAACGGCACGGCCAGGCGGATCACAACGTCGATCGCATCGTCTCCGGCTGGGACGAGAGCATAGTGTCCGAGCTGACTGAAGATGGCATCCGGCAGATCGAGGAGAAGGCGCAGGGGTATGAGAACGCCGGTGTCGATCTCATCTATTCGTCCGACATCCATCGCTGCAAGCGCACGGCGGAGATGATCGCCGGCCGTCTTGGCGTCGGGGTGCAGTACGATGAGCGCCTGCGCGACATCAAGGCTGGAGAGTTCGAGGGGAAGCCTGAGGACGATTTCCACGCGTTTTTCACGACGCCCGAGGAGCGCATGGACAAGGTCATCCCCGGCGGAGAGAGCCTGCGTCAGCAGCGCGTCCGGTTGATGAAGTTCGTCAAGGAACTCGAAGCGAAGCACGAGGGCAAGAGAATCCTGCTCGTCACGCACGGTGATCCGTCCTGGGCGCTCAAGACCGGCATCATGCAGCTCAACGACGCGGAGTCGGTCAACAAGGATTACTATCTGCCGGTCGGCGGCAACTGGTCGTTCAACTTGCCGCGGCGGCCGCGCGATGATGAAGGAAAAGTCGACCTGCACAGGCCGTTCGTGGACGAGATCAAGCTGAAATGCGGCTGCGGCGGGTTGATGGTCAGGGAGCCGGACGTAATCGACTGCTGGTTCGACAGCGGCGCCATGCCGTTCGCGCAGTGGGGCTATCCGCACGCGGAAGGATCGGAGGCGCGCGTCGAAAAGACGAATTTTCCGGCCGATTACATCTCTGAAGCGATCGATCAGACGCGTGGCTGGTTCTACACCCTGCTCGCGATCTCCACGCTTCTGGGGCGCGGCACGTCATACAAGAACGTCATCTGTCTCGGGCACGTGCTCGACGCCAAGGGCCAGAAGATGTCCAAGTCCAAGGGCAACGTCGTCGATCCCTGGGCGATGATGGACAAATGGGGCGCGGACGCCGTGCGCTGGTATTTCTTCACGGTCAACCAGCCCGGCGAGCCGAAGCGGTTCGATGAGAAAGGGCTCGAGGAAATCACGAAGAAGGTGTTCCTGATACTTTGGAATGTGCTGTCGTTCTGGAAGATGTTTGAAGCGGGAAGCGGGAAGCGGGAAGCCGGAAACGCCGTCGAACCGAAACACGTGCTGGATCGGTGGTTGATGGCGGAGTTGGATGTGTTGACCCGGGACATCACTGCGGACCTGGAGGCATATCATGTCGTGGACGCGTGCCGCCGCATCAACGGTTTCGTCAATGACCTGTCGACTTGGTACGTGCGCCGGAGCCGTGACCGGTTCAAGAGCGGCGACAGCGAAGCGGTGGCGACGCTAGGTCACGCGCTATCGACGCTCGCTAAGCTCATGTCTCCGTTCGCGCCGTTCTTGGCTGAGGCGCTGTATCACGAAGTCGGCGGCGGACTGGAATCGGTGCATCTGAATCGGTGGCCCGAACCTGGCGTGCCGGTTGGCGACGATGCGGTCAGGCGAGATATGAAGTGGGTGCGATCGGCCGCTTCAGCCGGACTCGAGAAACGGGAGGCGGTGAAGATCCCGGTCAGGCAGGCGCTCGCCAAGGCGAAGGTGACGCTGCCCGTCGACGGTGAATTCTGGATGGCCGAGCTGCTGACCGAAGAGCTGAACGTGCTCGGGGTCGAATTCGTGCGCGGTGAGACGGTCGAAGTGGAGCTTGATACCGAGATCACGCCGGAGTTGCGGCGCCTGGGGCTGCTGCGCGAGATCGTCCGTAACGTCAACGCTCTTCGCAAGGAGGCGGGACTGACACCCTCGGACCGTGTTATCCTGAATTGGGAGGCTGGAGGCGAGCTTTGGGCCGGGACTTTCGAGGAACACGGCGAGTCGCTTAAGGCATCCGTGCACGCCGACGATTTGAGGCGCGGCCGGATCGAGACTGCGCATTCCGGCGAGATCGAGGCTGACGGGGAGAAGCTTTGGTTCGGCTTCAACAAGGACTGACATGATCATCACGCTCAAAGGAAGAGTCACCTACAAAGAGGCCGATTTTGCCGTCGTCGAGACGGCTGGCGTCGGATACCAAGTCCATCTTTGCTCGGGAGCTTTGTCGAATCTATATCCCGGCGACGATGTCAGCCTTTGGACGCACGAGTACATCCGCGAGGATTCGCGCGAGCTATATGGATTCCGGACGATGGACGAACGCCGGCTGTTCCTGGAGCTCCTGGCGATCAGCGGCGTCGGACCGAAGATGGCGCTCAATATCCTTTCGCTCGGCGCGCCGATAGAGATCGAGAAGCATATCGAATCGGGCGATGCCAGCTGGCTGTCGCAGGTCTCCGGAGTCGGCAAGAAGACCGCGCAGAAAATTATCCTGGAACTTCGCGGCAAGCTGGCGGAGGTCGTCAAAGAGAGTCCGGCAGATAAGGACGTGCTCGCGGCGCTCGTTACCCTCGGTTACTCGCGCGATCAGGCGCGCGAGGCGGTGACCGGTACTGATTCCGCGGATGCCGTGGAGAAGCGCCTGAAGGACGCACTCAAGGCGCTGGCAAGATGATTAAGAGTCGAAAAGACGAAGAGACAAAAAGACGAAAAGTGCTGTCGCCAGAATGCTTTCAACTTTGAGCTTTCGGCTTTTGTCTTCATATGCTTCACTCCGTCTCCCGCAACGACGAACAATGGAACGGATTCGTCCTCGACAACGGGGGCGGTTTTTTGCAGTCGTGGGAGTGGGGTCTCTTCCAGGAAGAGGCCGGCAACAGGGTGTTCAGGTTCAGGCTCGATACTGAGGACGGCGGAACCGCAGCCCAATTCACGGTGATATTCCACGACCTGCCGTTCGGCAAGGAGTACGCCTATATCCCGATGGGCCCGTTGGTGCGCAAGGACGGCGGTGAGAGATCACATTTCGAAGCGTGCGTCGCGGCGCTGAAGAGGTCGGTCGGCGGCGGCGATCCGGTCTTCGTCCGCGTCGAACCGCACATATCGAAGAAGGACGGATTCATCGGCAGGGGCGATCTGGAGCGGCTCGGGTTGAAGGCGACGCGCGCTGTCCAGCCCGCAGACACGGTCATCGTCGATCTGACGAGAAGCGAAAGCGAGCTGCTTGCCGCGATGCATCAGAAGACGCGATATAACGTCAGGCTGGCGGAGAAGAAAGGCGTGACCGTGCGCATGGCGCATTACGACAACGCCCACGCGTTCCGGCAGGACGTCGAGACGTTCTGGCGTCTCTTGGACGAGACCGCCGAGCGCGACAAGTTCCACGCGCACGGCAAGGAGTACTATGCGAAGATGCTCGACGTGCTGTCGCCAAGGAAGCACGGCGGGTTGTCGGTCGGACTGATGTTCGCGGAATACGGAGGGAAACCGGCGGCGGCGGTACTGTTGGCGTCGTTCGGCGATACCGTCATCTATCTGCACGGCGCGTCGTCATCGGAACATCGCGAGATGATGGCGCCGTATCTCCTGCACTGGCGCGCCATGCAGGAAGCGAAGAGCCGGGGATTCACGAAGTATGATTTCTGGGGGGTGGCGCCGGCGGATGCCGGACCTGGCCATCCGTGGTCGGGCATAACCAGGTTCAAGACAGGTTTCGGCGGCGAGAGGGTGAGTTATCTGGGCGCCTGGGAGTTGCCGAGAAGACAGGTTTGGTATGGGTTATATAGGATGGGAAAGAGGTTGAGGTAGAGAAGGGGCAAAAGGGGCAGAAGCCCCCACCCCATCCCTCCCCCGCCAGCGGGCGGGGGAGGGAGAGAGGGAGGGGGTTGTCTCGTTTTCCGCCACAGAGGTCTTGATTATTTCATCTTTTTAAGCTATCCTCATCTGGACCAATTGAATACGCACCCGTAGTTCAACGGATAGAATGTGGGTTTCCGGAACCCATGATCAAGGTTCGATTCCTTGCGGGTGCACCAGCCCCGGCCACTCGATGTATCGAGTGGCCGGGGCTGTTTGCTACCCCGCAAGGAATCGAACCAAGAAGGGGTTTGGGGAAACGTAGTTTCCCCACCGTTGATGGGGGGTTGTATTGAAGGGGGCGGAAGACCCCTTCAAAGCGCAGCCGCGGCAGTTGCTGCGGCGAGCAGTGAGCTTCCTTGCGGGTGCACCACCCCCTGACGCTTCAGCTTGTCTGGAGCATCGGGGGGTGGTTTTGCATTCCGCAAGGAATCTCCTCACCACCTTAATTCTCTTAAAGAAGGCGGGGTCCCGCCCTCTTTGGTTAAATATAGTGGCGGGGATGAAATACCGTGGCGGGACGGAAAGTGTCCGTGGGACTCCATAAGAAAAACCCGGCGCGTGCCGGGTGAATCAGGTCACTCTTCGTCGTCGGGCTGATCGATGTCGCCGCAGACGATCGTCTCGCCGGTAGCCATGGCCTGAGCGGCGGCACAGCCGTGCTCGAAGGCGGGCTTGAATCCTTCTCGTCCCTGCCAGTGTCCGGCGAAGAAGCCGCCGCTCGGACAGCAGTCCCAGCGCATGCAGCCGATGTATCCGCCATCGGGCGTCCGCGTGGCCCATTCATCCCGGATATCGCTGCCGCTACCGTAGCAGGCGACGCTATCGCCCGGCAGGATGAAGTGGCCGCACAGGGCGCAGCGGATGATCTCCTGGCGCATCTCGGCGACGATGCAGTCCGGGCAGCGCTTGTGTTCTTTCCGGAGCCGGGCTTCGTCGGTCTCGAACGCCTCACCGAAGATGACGTAATGGAACCTGACCGGTCCGGTGTGGCCGCAGTCGAAGGCGATGCGTTCGTCGGAGTCCGGGACCGCTTCGATGGTGTCGCCCTTGGGTTCGGGCATGCCCCGCGGTCCGTTCACCTGCGCCGTCACGATCAGACCGCCGTGCGTTTCAAGCGCGGCATCGGGCTCCTCGAGCGCCTTCAATCTCTGCCAGGCGTTCCAGATGTTGGACGCTGACGTTCCGACGAGAAAAATCACGGCGATCCCGACGGCGATTCAGACCACTATTTCCATGTCATCCTCCCTTCCAAAGGACGTCATGATATTAAGCCATTATCAGGATGCGGACAAGTCGAAATAAAAACACGGCAGCTCGTCTATCAAGCTGTCGTGCTGTCGAGCTTTCGCGCCCGGTCTTCAAATCACTGTACCCTTCCCTTGCCCGCGCCGAAGGGATCGTCTTCAAGCGCGGTCGTCAGCGGCGGTTTCGATATCAGCAGTTTTTCGCCCGCGACTTTGTCCGTCGCTTCGAAGATCGAGGCATCGATGAGCGTCGGTATCTTTCCCTGCTGGTCGTCACTCGGCGTGATGGAGACGTCGAAGCTGATATTCAGTGACGTGACCGTTGTCGGCAGCCAGTTCAGGGTCCAGATCAGCTTCCGGTCGGCGGCGTCGAAGCGCAGGTCTCCGGCACCGACGTCGGATTCACCGGTCCAGGCGACGTTCTCCGGCAGTTTGGCCGACAGCTTCAGGTCGGAAAGGTCATGCAGCGAGTTGGTCAGCTTCCAGATGATGCGATAGGTCGTCGTCTCGCCGACCTCCGGCGGAATCTTGCCCGAGCCCACTGGAATACCGTTATCGTCGTAGAATCTGGCGCCCGCAGTCAGCGCTGTGTCGCTCAAGACCTTGGCGACGAGAGGCTGCGTCCGGCTCGAGCGGTTGACGACGTCGCCATCGATCGACTCGACGCTCGATTCCACCCAGCAGGTGACTCTGGCTCCGCCGGCACCGGCGAGCGCCGCGGCGATCGGGATGCTGAACTCGATGACGCCCTCGTCGCCGTCTTCGAGCCTCGACAGCATGGAGACCTGTTTCGAGGTCCAGGTGATGCGGCCGCCGGTGCGCGTGCCCTCGGCCTCATCCTCGAGGTCGTTCCACATCAACAGGCCGGATTCCGGTTCGGATTCCAGGACCGCGGTGAACTCGACGTTGCCGAGGCTCGCCGAACCGGTGTTCCTGAAAGTCACGGCGTAGCGCAGCGTATCTCCGAAACGGATCGCCTGGCTGTCCGTCTTGCCGTTGAGGATGAGCGCCGTGACGAGCTGACCCTGCATGACCTCCGTAGTGAACGCGCCTTCGGCCTGATCCTGGAACGCCTCCGCGGCGTCGAGATAGCCGATTCGCGCCCTGATCTCGATGTCGCCCTGCGCGCCCGAGACGAACGTCCCGGTCACCTTGATGGAATCGGTGCCTTTGGCGCCGAGCGCGCCGATGCGCCATTCGGAAATCGTCTCGCTCGCTGACTCCGGCACGGACGATTCCGGGATGAACCCGGACGGATATTCGGCGATGACGGCGAGATCCTCGAATGCGGTATCGGAAGTGTTCTCGTAGGTGATGGTGAGCTCTATCGTGTCCCCGGGCATCGCCTTCTTCGGCCCGTCGATCTTCAACTCAAGCACGGAACTTTCGACGACGACCGTCTTGGTTGACACCTTCTGGAATTCGGAATTGAAGTCCGCGGGACGATAGGAAACGATGGCTTGGATGTCCTGTTCCTTGGCGAGCGGCGCCAGGAAAATACCGGAGAAGGACACCTCGCCGCGTTCCTTGGGCGGAAGCGAACCGAGTTTCCAGGCGTTGCGGTCGATCGCCGGTTCGGAACTCACCAGCGTGAAGGTATCCGGCAGTCTGACTTCGATGCCCGCGGTGCCGAGCGGTACGTTCTCGCCGTTCTTGTAGGCGATCTTATAGGTGACCAGTTCGCCGCTCTTGATCGCGGTCGGGCCGTCGATCGTGAGAGACACTTTGTCACCTGAAAATTTGTCGTCGCGGGGCGAGAAGTAGAAGAAGCCGACCCAGGATATCGCCGCCAGCGCCGCGAAGAATACGATCAGTCCAAAAATCACCTTGCGCGCGGTCGATCGCGGCGCGCGCTCCAGGCGCGACAGGTCGGCTTCAGCCCCCTCGTCTTTCTTTTCGCCGTAGATGGTGGCGAGCTCTTCTTCCAGCTCGTCATCTTTCGCCGCCGCGTCCGGCATCTTCAATTCATGTCGTTCAAAATCAGTTTCCGGCGTGGAATCCTGATCGGCGGCGGAAACTTCGTGAGCCGGAATCTCTTCCCGCTTTTCCCGCTCTTCCCGCTTTTCCCGCTCACTCTTTCCCATATTCAGTCATTAATTCGCCGACTCCGCCGCTATGCCGAAGAACATGTCGGATTCGAGTACGGCCGTGGCGGTCTCCCGGCCGAGTCCGTCGGTCTCATGCTCCGGGTCCTCCCAGATGATGTGATAACCCCGCGGGACATCGATGCTCGAGACGAATGACGGCGGATTGGAACCGGATTGTTTCTGCACGAGCAGGGTGTAAGCGAGTCTTTTGCCGCGCGAACCGTTGGTGATGTCGTCGTAGATCGACGACAGCGGTCCGTCGTCCGGTTCGCGCAGTTCGACGGCTCCGGCAGGCAGTTGGTACACGAAGGTCGTCTCGCTCGTCTCGCCGGGATCGGTCTGCACCCAGTTACCGAAGACCGTCTTCCCATTCTCGACGGAGATGCGGGTCCCGGAACGGCGCTCGATCGTCTCGTTCGCCTCGCGTTCGGCGATGATCGGATCGGCGACGTAGCCGGCTTCCGGCAGACCGAACAGCGTCGGATCGGGTATCTCGAAGCCCTGGGCCTCGACGAGCGTGCTGCTCAGCGGCACATATACGCGCAGATAATCGACGTTCCTGACTCCGGTGAACGACGCGCCTGCTTCGCCGCGATGCGTCCTCCTGATGACGAGCGTCACGATGGCGCTGCCGTCAGGCAGTATCTTGGTCGAGTGGCTGACGCTCTCTTCCATCACCGCGTCGGTTTTCTGTCCGGCGATGTTAGTGTGCACGATTTGCAGGTAATCTCCCTGGGCGGACTTGGTCTCGCCGGCCCAGCCGAAGCCGACGACATCATTCTGCATGCCGGCATCCCTGAACCACATCTGCGCGTCCTTGACCGTGAACGCTTCGTAGAGCGCGGTCATGATGCCGAGATAGTCGTCGCGGTCGGCGTCCATGACGCGGTCGAGCAATATCGGCGCCATGTCCGAAAGGATCTGCTTCGGCTTGTTCTCCTCCTTGTCGTAATCGATCTCTACTTCCCGCTGCGTCTCTTCGATGAAGTTCTCGGCGGTGAGCGTGACGCCGTAGTCCGGCATCTCCACCGGTCCGAGGACCGCGAGCAGACGCTGCATCACCGTCGCGTTGACGGCGATGACGCCATCGACGGTCGGCCCGCCGCTCTTCTCGTAGAACCATGCCAGTTTCGCGGCGGAAGTCGGGAAGTCCGGCGACCAGTTCGCGTCTTGGAACTCCCAGCGCGTGTTGATGAGATGCAGCGGCCGCGGCGAGATGACCTTCGCGGTCAGGCTGCCCTGCAGGTCGTACGAACCGCCCCCAGGGATCTCCATGTTCACGATCTCTCCGCGGTCGACGTCGACGAGCGCGAAGGTACCGATGAAACCGCCGGTCGCCCGCAGCTCGTTGTTGTTCTGGAACACGACCAGGTATCGTTGTGGCCGCTCGGAACCGAGCATCGCCGCCAGGAATCCGGTGATGTCGTACGCCTCGTGCACGCCTTCCGTGAGCCGCGGCAGCTCGTTCTTGGCCAGCGCGAGCATGTCGCGGTATTGCTCGGGGAGCGCGTCCGGCGAAAGCGCGGCGATCGCCTCGGCCGCGCGGTCGAGATGCGGTATCGCCAGGTCCAGATGAGCGTTCATCGTGCGCAGTTTCTCCGCCGGCGTCGTCTCCTTGTCGAGTTCGGCCAATCCGGCGGTGATGTACTTGCCGGCTTCGGACAGCTCCTCGCCCGCGACCAACATCAGACCGGCCGACGAGACGGAGCTCGACGGCAGCAGTGACCCGGCGGCCGCGAGCAGTCCGGACAGCGGTCCGAGCTCCTCCCGGACTTCGTAGAAACTTTCTTCGGCCATCGCGAATGCGGCCTTGGCGCCGAAGAAATCGCTCGCCTTGGCGGCCAGCCCCGCCTCCTGCAGATATCCGGCCGCCTCGATGCCTTTGGAGAGCACCGAGTCCTTCATAGACATCAGCGAGTTGTACGAACCGAATGCGCCGAGCGGCAGGATTATGAGGAGCGCGGCCGCGGCGAATCCTCTGACGCCGCGCAATCTCGCCGCATAGCGTCCGAACAGCAACGGCAGCAGCATCGCCCCGCCTGGCTGCGCGGCCTGTGCCTGCTCTTCCGCTCTCCGCGGCATGACCGCGGCGATAGGCAAGCCGACCGGCGCCGGTGCCCGCTTCGAGACATGGACCGCGAGCTCGGCCGTCCCCGTCGATCTGATACCGAACGGTAGCGCGATCACCTTCCAGATCAGCACGACGGTCGTGTACAAGACGGCCAGGATGGTCAAATCGGCGAGCGGGTGTTCGTTAAAGAAACGCGAAACAGTGATACGGACCGCATGCAGCGCGTCCTTGGCCTGGTCAGGCGGCAGGTCTTTCCAGCCGCGCGGTCGGACCGAAAGCGTACGCACGCTCATCTCTTTCAGGTGGATGCGTTCATCGAGCAGCAACCTCCATTTCGCCGGCAGACGTCTGTTTTTCCGCTGTACGACAACGGTTTCGGCCGGAGATGGCGGACGCGTCTTGAGGTCGATCAGGTGAGGTGAGCGTCCGTGCATGCGCACCGCAGTTTCGGTCCGTGCGCAACCAGAAACCGCCTCGCGGCCCGTTCGCGCGCCCTCGGTCACCTTCTCGGTTTTCGTTCCGTATCCCATGATGCTAATCCTGTTTCAGGCATCGTCCGTAAATTTCGATGGTCTTCCGCGCGGTCGTCTCCCAGTCGTACAGTTTCGTCCGGTCCGCCCCCTTGCCGATGAGCCGTTGCCGCAAGTCGTCGTCGTCCGCCATCTTGGCGAGCGCGCCGGCGATCGAATCGCCGTCGTTCGCGTCGAAATAGTGCACCGCGTCGCCCAGCACTTCCGGCATGCACGACGCGTCCGAGGACGTCACCGGCAGACCGGCGCACATCGCCTCAAGTGGCGGCAGGCCGAAGCCCTCGTGCAGCGACGGGAAGACGTAGAACGCCGCTTTTCTGTAGATTTCCGCCAGCTCCGCCTCGCTCGCCTGTCCGAAGAAAATCACGTTCCAGTCGTTGCCAGCGGCGCGCGATTCCTGGCGCAGTCGCGCGTAGAAATAGTCGTCCGCGCCCACGAGCACCAGATTGTACGCGCCGTGTCCGTCCTCCCGGAATTTGCGGAATGCTTCGAGCAGACGCTCTAGGTTCTTGTGCGGATACGCGTTGCCTACGTAGAGAGCGAACGGTTTCGGCAGCTCGGCGACGCGGTCGGATGGCTGCACGCCGCTAGCGGCGTCCGGAGTGAACGACGGCGAGCAGGCACCATACGTCACGAGAATCTGTTTCTGTTTCGTGAACGGGAATACGTTTTCGATCTCCCGTTTCGCTGTTTCGGAGACGGTGATTATCGCCTTCGCCCGCTTCAGCGCGCTCGTGATGTTCAACCTGTACGCGAAGTACTTGAGACGATAGAGCAGGGGACCGAGCGTCGTGGCGCGCGGGGTCGGGTGTTTGAACAGGATCAGATCATGCACGGTGACGACGAACGGACGGCGATACGTCAGGGGCACGTTGAAATGCGGGAAATGCACTAGATCAAGCGAGAATTTGCGCAGGAATAGGGGATAGAGCAGTTGTTCTTTCCAGGTGTACCAACGGTATTCGGCCAGTTCTTTTCGGAAGCGCGGATTCTTCGGTTCGTACTGGTCCCAATTGTCTTTACGCAAGAAGACGACATAGTCGTTTTCCGTGTCCAGCTTCTCCAGCTGTGCTATGAGCTCGCTGGCGTATCTGCCGAGACCTTTTCCGAGCGTGCCGTAGAAGCGCGCGTCAATGCCGATGCGCATGGGTTTCCGATAATCCAAATTGGACGAAAAAATACCCGTCCGATTAAGCCTATCGACTGTCTTGCTTATTATAGCAGAAGGCGTGGGGGTGGTTCTAATGACTTATACCCAAGCTGAAAGCAGAAAGCTTAAAGCTGAGAGCTGAATGCATCATTTCATTCGGCTTTCCGCTTTGAGCTTTTAGCTTTCAGCTCTTGCCGCGCGAACTTCTCTTTTAGATGTTGCCGTGATGTAATGGAGGCGGAACATATAAGGCTATATCTAGCGATATGTGCGGCATAGTCGGCTACATCGGTCCCCGAGTGGCTTCGAACGTGCTCCTTGAAGGATTGCGGCGGCTTGAGTATCGCGGCTACGATTCTGCCGGCGTCGCCACGCTCGATGGCGATGACCTTCGCGTCCTCAAAGTCGTTGGCAAGGTCGGTGATCTCGCAGCCGCGCTTTCGGCCGGTCCGGTTCCCGGGACGGTCGGCATCGCGCACACGCGCTGGGCGACGCACGGTCCGCCGTCGGAAGCGAACGCGCATCCGCATCTCGACTGCCGCGGCACGATCGCGGTGGTCCACAACGGCATCATCGAGAATTTTTCCGCGCTGCGTCAGCAAGTGCTCGGACGCGGACATCAGCTACGTTCGGAGACCGACACCGAACTCATCGCGCACCTCATCGAGGAGCGCGTCGGGGAGCGGACGTTCGAAGAAGCGCTGTTCGAGGTTTTAGGCTTGGTTGACGGCACTTTCGGGCTCGCGGTGATGTCCGCGGATAGGCCTCGGCGCATTTTCGTGGCGCGCCGCGGAAGTCCGCTCGTCCTCGGTCTCGGCAAGAACCGCGATGAGTTCTTCGTCGCCTCCGACCCCACTGCGATCATCCCGTACACTAAGGACATCATCTATCTCGACGACAACGAGGTCGCCATACTTTCCGACGACGGCGTCGAGACGTACACGCTCGATCGGAAACGCAAGGACAAGACGGTCGAGTCGATCGACATGTCCGTCGAGGAGATCGAGCGCGGCGGCTTCCCGCATTTCATGGCGAAGGAGATCAATGAGCAGCCTGTCGTGGTGACGAACGCGACACGCGGGCGCTTGGAATGCACGGAAGGTCTTGCCGTGCTCGGGGGACTGAAGGACATCGAACCGCAGCTGCGCCAGGTCGAGCGGCTGACCATCGTCGGATGCGGCTCGGCATTTCTCGCCGGGACCATCGGTGAGTACATGCTCGAGGAGTACGCGGAGATACCTGTCGATGTCCATTTATCCTCGGAATTCCGCTACAGGAAGCCCATTTTCCAACCGGGGAAGGAAGCAGTGATCGCTGTTTCGCAAAGCGGCGAGACGGCCGACACCATCGGCGCGTTGCGCGAGGCGAAGCAGAAAGGAGTGCTCACGATCGGCATCGTCAACGCGGTCGGTTCGACGGTCGCGCGCGAGACCGATGCAGGCGTGTTCGTTCACGCCGGTCCGGAGATCGCTGTCGCTTCGACCAAGGCGTTCGTCGCGCAAGTGACGGTGATGGCGTTGCTGGCGCTGTACTTCGGCCGCATGCGCCGGATGCCGCGGACTACCGGTATCCGCATCGCCGACGAACTGCGGATGTTACCGGAAAAAATCGATCGGATACTCCGGCAGGACAGTTGGATCCGCGCCATCGCCAGGAAATACGCGCATTGTCCGAACATGGTATTTTTGGGCAGGAAATACAACGCGGCGGTCGCCCATGAAGGCGCGCTGAAGATGAAGGAAACGTCGTATTTGCATGCCGAAGGGTTCGCGGCAGGGGAGTTGAAACACGGACCGATGGCGCTCCTGGATCCGTCCATGCCGGTCGTGGCGATCATGACGCGCGACAGTGTCTACGAGAAGACGCGTTCGAACATTGAGGAGGTGCGGGCGAGGCGTGCGCCGGTCATCGCCTTGGCGAGCGAGGGTGACGAGGAGATTCTGCCCATCACGGACGACGTCATTTTCGTTCCGCGGACGCTGGAGATGCTCTCGCCCATACTGAATGTCATTCCGTTGCAGATGCTCGCGTATCACACCGCTGTGGCAAGGGGCTGCGACCCGGATAAACCGCGCAATCTAGCTAAATCTGTGACTGTGGAATAGGTTGTGGATATCTGGGGATATCTTGTGGATAAGTAGGAAATTATCAGGCAGGAAGACCATTCGAAAGATGCGAAATAAGAAGTTGTGGACAACTTCTTTTTTCATTCCACGTTTTTTGACGATTTCTCATCTATGTTCAGCTAGAAAAGAACCCAATTTTGTGGTGTAATAAATACAGAAAATAAATAGGGGACAGAATCGTCCCTTAGCAAAACAAAAAAGTGGGATTTTCAGCCAAAATCGGGGCTACCCTCACAAAAAACCTGCCTAGGAGGAAGGCGAGGAAGCGTATTATTGGCGCCCTCGTTTTTGTTTTGTTCGCTGGCTACTTTTTCCTCTCGGCCGTCCCGGTCGAGGCCGCGGCCTGCGCCACTGGAGCCGACGTCACCATCGCAACCGATTGCTCCTGGGACGTCGGAACCCACACATACACCGGCACGCTCACCATCAACAGCGGCGTCACGGTCACGGCGGGGAACGCATCAACACCGGGACTCGTCGTCGTGGTCGCCGAAGATGTGGACATACAGGGCATCATCTCTGCCAATGGTCTTGGTTTCGATGAGGCCCTAGGTCCGGGTGCAGGTACGAACGGTAGCTCCTATTCCTCCGGTGCGGGATACGGCGGCAACGGCGGCAACGGCGGCACTGGCACGCCGTCCGGTGGAGCGACCTACGGTTCCGTCACCCAGCCGG
>Ga0265297_10003077_pt1 | contig 31368 bp, 19 predicted proteins | sample Munlanlwell13791_FD_192502 | JGI IMG/M metagenome (GOLD analysis project Ga0265297, IMG submission 192502) | Leachate microbial communities from a municipal landfill in Southern Ontario, Canada - Leachate well 137-91 | ecosystem: Engineered > Solid waste > Landfill > Unclassified | place...
ATACAATTGATCATCCACAAAACATTTAATAAAGTCCTGGCTCCACACCATACTGTACACATGAAATTGCTGGGAGAAATCGCCGGAGGTAATATTGAAGCTATTGCCCTTGGATGCGTGGGCGCCACCTGAATTTTTCCAGTGCATGGTAGCAGAGACCCTTCCCGGATAAGTCCCAACCAACTCCATGATATCCATTTCACCGCAAGCCGGCCAACCGACAGATGAAATGTTCGATCCCAACATCCACAAAGCCGGCCACATACCTTTGCTGACTGGTAATTTGGCGCGAATATCGATTCTTCCAAACTTGAAGCTCTTCTTGTTTTGGGTGGTCATTCTTGTGGATGAGTAGTTAAATCCACCTATTGCTTCTTTGCGCGCTTCGATGATGAGGTTTCCGTTTGACAGGAAACAATTTTTTTTGCTGTTGGTATAGTATTCCAGTTCATTATTTCCCCAACCGCCGCTTCCGTTCCCTATCTCCTGGGTCCAGGAATTCAAATCCAGGTTTGCACCGGAAAATTCATCACTCCAAACCAAATTATATTCCGGGTAGGTCATTGGCGCAACGTAACCGGAATTATCTGTTGGCAAATAAGTACCATCCTCCGTCAATATGGTTGCATATGCTGTAGTTGTTGCCAGCGTGCACTGTACCGGTTTACTGAGTTGAAGGGCAAATTGAACATTTGGCCTCCGTAGATTGGTTGGGTCTCCGTTGACTTGGACATCAACCGTTGCCTGAACTTTTCCTGCCGGAATTGTCAGGGTTCCCGATGCAGAAACATAATCTTTTGGTGAAACAGCGGTACCATCAACCAGTAAATAATCGACAGAAACTGCAGATGTTGATGATTTATTCAGGTTGATATAAAACTGCAGCGTGGTGCTATTTGCAGTAATTGGCTGGCTCACATTCAGTACACTAACTTCTGGCAAAACCTTTTGACCCGGATCTGGTACTGGCGCTGTATCTCCTTTTTTACTACAGGAGATAAAAATGAGGCATAAAACTGCTGCTGAAACAATTGAGAATATCTTTTGAGATATCATAAAGTTGAATTACTTCGAAATTAGAAGGAATAAAAATGGAGGAGTAGAACCTCCTCCATTTTATTCGTTTTAAAGTAGATTATCCAGATCTACTTCTGGTAAGAGGAAACTAATTAATCGGTTTCAACTTGAGGTACCAAGCATTGCCAGTCTCAGTACCTTGAGCCCTTAGATACATGTAAGTAGGAGTGATAACCAAAATTTCGTACTCACTCTGGAGTGAACCGTACCCGATAAAAGTGGTATTGCCTACAACATTAATGGCTGTCTTGGTAGAAGGCGCAGTTGCAGGAATTCCAGTTGTAGAAGGTCCGAATGTAAATACGGATGTACCACCTGAATAACTGTAACATGCTTCTCCACCGGAACCCGGAATACCAGGTAATTTCGTCAATGAGCCTGTTTTGGTGAATACCCCGTCAGGACTGCTTACCTGGAGGGTGTAGGTACCGGTAGCAGCAACCTTGGTAAAAGTAAATGTAGCGCTATAGAAACAGTTACAACATGCAACTTTCTCGTTCACACCGGCGGCCCACCATTCAGGAGTGAATGAACTATTGGACCATGGACCTACGCCAAAGTGACCTGCAACGCTCTTATCGACCACCCATGTTTTTGAAGTACCATTGGTTAAACTGGATACGATGTTCGGTGCAACGGTAAAATCACTTCTGACTGTAACGTTCTTTGTTATTGTAGAAGATGTACCACCTTTGCCATAAGCCACCGCGGTGATCGTATAAGTATTAAGACCAAGCGTGGTATACTTTTTAGTTGCCGAACCGGTTGGCAAATAGACCAAATCCAAAGGTGTATTCGCATCGTAATCCACTTTAATGGAGAGTGCGTCCTTGGCTGTTACATTGACCTTTACATCACCTGAACCATCGCCGGAAGGACTTGCTGTAGTTGCACCAACGACATCGGCAGTGATCACAATATTGGATGGAGCGGTAAGGTCTCCTAATGAATAGCTGGTATTGGTGCAACTGTAATGTATGCTAAATACCATTATTACACCCAAAAGGTATTTGAATGTTCTTCTCATATCTTTATTTTTAATTGGTTAATCTAAAATTATCAACATAAATTACAGCGCCGGCCCCATTAGCTGAATCATTGAAACGCAAAACAAGTTGGGTGAATTTCGTTCCTGCGGGAATTGCGGCTATTGTACCGTAATCAAAAACAAGCTCCTCCCATGCGCCTGAGGTTGTCAAAGGCATTTTCAATACGGCAACACCGTTTGAAGGAACACCGCCTACAGCCCATTCCAACTCTACATTCAGCTTTGCACCAACAAGTGCAGCATCTGGATTGTAAACCAATACCTTAATCTTCTTGCCAACAGCAAAATCAATATTGGTGTTCAACGGACTGTATGTTCCACTCCATCCCTGGGCACCCCTGGCGAATTTACCAACTTTTGCACTCGTATTTAATCCCGTTGCACTGGGATTTGCAACCGTTGCGAACTGTTGTCCATCTCCAAAAGTTCCAAAGAAATAGCTTACAAAGGCATTGTCAAAATCAATTGGCAATCCGAAAGGATCTGTGACAACAATGGCAGTCGTTTTCTCTGATTTGGCAGCGCCACCGCTCAAAGCGACAACCCTTACGTTGTAGTTGCCTGAGGTAGCATAGTTGTGTGAAATTTCAGCTCCGGTTGCAAGGGCAGTACCTGCCTCGTTCGCAACATCGCCAAAATATACCACATAGGATGCGGCATAATCCGCTTTGGCCTTCACTTTCAGGTTGTGAACTGATTGTGTCAGCGTGACTGCGATATTTTCAGGAGCACGGTAGGTAACCACCAAAGGATAGGTAGTGGTAGTCACATTCCCGGCGATGTCGGTCGCTGCTACTGAAACGGTATAGGATCCTTCCGGGTACACATGGGTCGTATTACCACCGGTCAATACAGTAGCGCTGGCGCTGGTGCCTGTTCCATGACCGAAGCTAACCAGGAATGAGGTGACACCCTCTCCTGTCGGAGTAATTTTGACCTTTCCTGAATTATCATTGGTTATATCAAAAATTTTATTGACATTTCCGGAAGTAGCTGTTTTTAAGAAGGATACATCTTGATCAATCCCATCTTTTAAAGTACAACTTGCCGCTGAAATAAGCATCAGCAGTGCAAAGCCATAGTTCATTGTTATTTTCTTCATGTTCGTATATATTATTAGATAGCTAATTAATTGTAACCAGGGTTTTGAACCAGTTTAGTTCCTTGTAACTCCCTGTAAGGAATTGGGAAAATTTCGTTCTTACTGGCCACAAAGCCTCTGCTTCCAAGTTTCGCAGCTGCGTCACCCCATCTAACCAGGTCAAAGAAGCGATGACCTTCGCCCGCAAGTTCCATTCTTCTTTCAGCTTTGATTGCTGCGAGTGAAACCGGAACGGAAGGAAGACCTACCCTGGCCCTTACTGCATCCAGCAATGCCTGTGCCCTTGCTCCTGTAGCGCCGAGCGCTTCTGCTTCCAGAAGATAAGTATCGGCCAAACGAATTACATAGGTGTCTTGTTTGTAGTTCAACTCAAGGGCACCTCCACCGGTACGAACATCGGCGCGTCTTGGCAAAAATTTGTTGAGGAAATAACCCGTATCCATGTATCCGGCGATGTAGTCAGCTTTTCCTGCTGCTTTAAGCGCTTTCAGATCAAAAATGGTTGCACCGAAACGAGGATCAGCTTTGATGGCATCATAGAATTCCTGTGTAAATACGTTGAAACTCCATCCTGAAGGAAGATCATCAGCCGTTGATCCTGCTGGCCTGGAATAACTTCTTGGACCAACCATGACGTTCAAGGAGTTACCCTCGTCACTGCCACTGCCCCACCATCCCCAATCGGAGTTACCGGCGCTACTGTGACTTACTTCGATAACAGATTCAGCATTGAACTTATTGCTGGTTACCCAAAGATCACTGAAATTGGGCAACAACCTGTTTCCATATTGACCGGTTCCACCCGGAGTACCGTTGACCAGAGCCAACTGGGCTGCTGCAAGGGCTGCCTTGTTGTCGTAGAGATATACTTTACCAAGAAGCGCTTGTGCTCCACCTTTGTTTAAACGGCCGCCTTCACCCGCAACTGTGATTGTGGCAGGAAGATCCGCGATGGCTTCATTCAGATCCTTTTCAATCTGGGTATATACTGCCGCAGGGGTTGCCTGGGTAACTTCATACATATTGGTAGCTGTCAATGGATCCAAAAGCAAAGGAACGTTCTTGAACATCCTGACAAGATTGAAATAGTAGAATGCCCTTAGTGCCTTTGCCTCAGCAGTAAACCTGGACTTTAAGGCGGCATCCATTGTTACACCTGTCAATTTGGACAACAAGGTGTTGGCCCTGAAAATTCCCTGGTAATGATCGCTCCAGAAACTTCCCGGCATAATCACTGCGTTAAGGGTGTAATTGGAGAAACCCTGAATACCGGCGCCATCGGTAGCGCCGCCACCTCCTGCATACTGATCATCAGAACCGGCGTTCATCATGGAGATCATGTTTTCGAAACCTCCGGAATTTTTACGCATCACATCATAAACACCAATCAGGGCAGCATATGCCTGATCTTTGTCCGCATAGTAATTCGCCGAAAGAAACTGACCTTTCGGTTGTACATCTAAATATGCCTTATCGCAGGAGCCCAATGAAAGCATGATGGCCACTGCTATGAATAAGTAATTGATTAACTTTACTTTCATATCTCTGATTTTTTAAAATTGTAATTGAACGCCAAGCATTATAGAACGTGCCTGAGGATAGACACCCTTGTCTATACCGAATACACCACCACCGATTTCAGGATCATAGCCTGTGTACTTGGTAAAGGTAATTAGGTTTTCACCGGACAGATAAAAACGAACCTTGCTTGCTCCGATTTTACCAATGAGGCTTTTGGGAAGTGAATATCCCAGTTGCAATACTTTCAGACGCAAATAATCGCCATTCTCCAGATAGAAATTAGACATGTTGCCAAAATTACCATTGGTGTCGCTGCTTGTCAGTCGTGGATAAGTATTGGATGTCCCTTCGCCGGTCCAGCGACTTAAGGCAATAGTCTGCCAGTTTGAGTTGCTGATGTCCAAACGACGTAAACCCTGGAAGATTTTGTTCCCTGCTGCTCCGGAAGCAAATGCCATAAGGTCAAACCCTTTGTAATCAAAATTCAGCGTCAAACCAAAAGTATATTTTGGAATACTGTTACCAAGGAATGTTTTATCAAGGTCCGAAATAGCTCCATTGCCGTCGGAATCAACCCATTTGAAATCACCGGGCTTTGCGTTTGGCTGAATTTTGGCGCCGGCGGCATTGGTGTATGCATCAATTTGGGCCTGGTTCTGGAAGATTCCTGCAGTTTGGTAACCGTAGAATGAGTTGTATGATTGTCCGGCCTGTGTTCTTGTTACCGGTCCCATGGACTGGAACGATGCGTCACCAGTGATGTAGTTGGCATCCGAAGCAACGTAGGTAACCTTGTTTTTCAAATAGGCTACGTTACCGTTGGCTGAGAAATTAACCTGGCCAATTTTTTTGGTATAGCCAAGTTCCACTTCAAAACCGCTGTTTTCCATGTCAGCAATATTGCCTACCGGAGAAGATGAAACACCAACATATCCCGGAATGGTAACAGGTCTCAAAATACCGGAAGTTTTCTTGTTGTAATATTCAGCTGTCAAGGTAAGTGCCTTGAAAAGTCTCGCATCAAAACCAATGTTGGTTTGCGCGGTCTGTTCCCAACGTAAATCTGGATTATCCAAGGAGGCAGGCGCATAACCTGTCGTAATCTGTCCTGAATTACCCATGGTATAGTTAAATCCACCACCAACAGTAGCCAGATAACCAAAATCACGGATGGCATCATTACCCACAACTCCATAACCACCTCTGATCTTCAATGAATTCACAATTTCATTGGCGTTCCAGAAATCCTCTTTTGATACGACCCAACCTAAAGAAAAGGATGGGAATACACCGTATTTATTGTTGGCGCCGAATCTTGAGGATCCGTCACGTCTGTAAATTCCGGTGAAAAGATATTTCTCTTTGTAGTTGTAGTTAACACGGGCAAATAAAGATGTTACCTTGTGCAGAACAAAATCTGAGGCTCCACCTACCCGGTTGGTAGCATCCGGAATATTGAAATTGTATGAGGCATCCAGGTAACTGGTAATAGGGAGATTGTACAAGGTAACACCTGAACTTCCGCCCCGGTTGTCAATGTAGGTAGCTTGACCTAACAGCACATTAACATTGTGGTCTCCAAATGTATTGGTATAATTAATGGTGTTTTCAACGTTCCAGTTGAATACAGTCGAATTGTTCTTGTAAATATTGTTTTTGAGAACAGCGTTGGTCGCGCTCAAATAGAATACGGGATTGAATCCCTGGTCGCCCCAATAAGCAAGTTTTGCACCTGCAGATGATTTAACTGTCAAATTTTTGGTGAGGGCTGCCTGAAGGTAAGCGTTTCCAACAAAGTTATCAGACCATCCAAAGTTGCCCAAACGAGTCTTAATATATGCCATTGGGTTGGTCATCTCCTGGCCTACGATCGTGGAGATCCCATAAGGGTTGCCACTGACGTCCCGTAAAACCGGGTTCACACTGTAAGGAGCTGCGTTAGAAATTGCTGGATCTGTAACCACCAAAGGAGTTGTCGGATCCAGGTTGATGGCAGAACTTAAAGGACCGCCAAACTCACTGTTCGTGTTACCGATACCAAGTTGTTTCTCATGAGTATAACCAATCGTCTCACCAAATGTGAAAATTTTGGAAATTTTGTGCGTAGAGTTTAACCTAAGATTCTTTTGATTGAAATTGGAAATATCGCTGGCCACAATACCTTGCTGGTCCTTGATACCAAAAGAAAGGTAGAAAGTGGATTTGTCATTACCACCGCTAACGCTTACTTCGTGCGAGTAACGATTGGCACTGTTGTTAAAGATAGCTTTCTGCCAATCCGTACCGACGCCCAAAGATCCAAGATTAGGGAATATAACATTACCACCACCAGCAACTGATCTTTCATTCAACAATGCGCCATACTGGGTTGCATTGAGTAGGTTCAAAATTTTAGCTGGCTGTGAAGTTCCATAGAAACCGTTGTAGCTCACGCTGATTTTACCGGCAACACCTTTTTTGGTGGTTACCATGATAACGCCGGTAGCAGCACGTGTACCATAAATTGCAGCAGAAGCGGCATCTTTCAATACCTCAATAGATTCGATATCGGACTGATTCAAATACCCAATACCACCGGCATCCACTACAACACCGTCAACTACCCACAACGGATTGTTACCTCCATCACCGAATGTAGTCACACCACGCACCCGGATAGTAGCACTGGAACCGGGTTGACCTGAGTTGGAAGCAACAGTCACACCGGAAACACGGCCCTGCAAAGCCTGGTCGATACGTCCCGGCGAAACCTTCTCAAGGTCTTTTGCCTTCACGCTCGAAATAGCGCCTGTAACAACACTTTTTTTCTGGGTACCGTAACCAACCACAACCACCTCCTCGATGGCTTCGGTTGAAGATGCAAGAACAACATTAATAGTAGTTCTGTTATTGACAGCAATCTCCTGAGATTTTAATCCTACAAAAGAGAATACAAGAGTCGCGTTTCCAGGTACCTTTAAAGAGTAAGCGCCATCGAGATTGGTAATAATCCCGGTAGTTTTTCCCTTCACGACTACAGTCGCTCCCGGAATCGGTTGTCCATCGTCAGCCGAGGTGACGACACCCTTTACCAAAAGTTCCTGTGCAGATAGCGCAAAGGAACTTAACAAAAACAAAAGAGCAAAAATCGTTTGTTTCATAAATTTTAATAAATGTTAGAATTAAATTAACCTAATTTATCCCGGAAAGTGATTCCCGGCATTCCAATTTGGTTGCAATTTTAACACTTATTAGTAACACCAAACAATTTTTCACTACATCAAAAATACAACATCAAAAAATTGTTAATACATCTCTACTACATCAAAAAAATGGCTAAATATATGATATTGAATCAACACTGCTTAATATTTTCAATTAGAATAATACATCAAAAGTGCGAATGTTAAGATAATGTATTTCATCATGACTAAAAATTGATGATAAAACTGGTCATATTGGTGTCCCTTTCGATGTCCAGTTTCTTTCGTACGCGGTAGCGACAAATTTCTACTCCACGTACCGAGATATTCATCAACGGAGCGATCTCCTTGGAGGAAATATTGAGCCGAAGGTAGGCACACAAGCGAAGTTCCTTTGGGGTCAGATTTGGATAGGAAGATTTCAGCCGGTTGAGAAAGTCTTCATGGACCTCGTCGAAAGCTGACTCAAATACCTCCCATTGTTTGTTATGGTCAAGATCCTTGTCGATCTTCACGATCAAGGTGTTTATTTTGTCATTCAGGACAAAATCATTGTTTGGCCTCTTTAGTTTCAGCAATTCATCCTTGATGTTGAGCAGAAATTTATTTTTTCTGATCAAATCCATCGTCTGATTGGCAAGCTCCTTGTCGCGGTGAATCATCTCGGCCCTTAACTTCTCATTTTTCAGGTTGATGATCTTTTTTTCATCAATCAGGGCGTTTCTGAGATATTCCTGCTCCTTTTGGCGGTAAGCCTGCAAATGTTTCAGACGTTCTTTTCGTTTTGAAATATCAATTCTCAGGTAGATCAGCCACACCACGACAAGTATCAGCAGAAGTCCCAAGAAGAAATAGATAATGTAAGCCAGCGCGGATTTATACCATGGTGGAAGGACACTAAATTCAATCTGATCGGTCAGGCTCTCAACACCAAGCAGATTCCTCGCTTTTACCATGAAAACAAAATCCCCTTCAGGTAAATTGGTAAATTCATTCATGTAAGAACTACTCCATGCGGACCAGTTATCGGTGAAACCTGCTAATTTGTAACTGTATTCAATATTTCCAGGATTATCATATATCGGGGAGGAATAGATAAACCTGAAGGCATTCCGCTTGTACGGGAAGTTGTATTCTCTTTTTTGGTTCCTGTTTTTGACAGAATAGTTGTTCCCCATATAAAAGATACTATCCTTGTACAATGCTATTGCCTTTGTAATGTAGGCAGAAAACTCCAGGTTGAGGTTCGTCTCAATGACCGGGCTATAATGGGCAAATCCCTCCTCTGTACCCAAAAAATAGTTCTCATCACCATATTCGTAAACAGACTCAAAGCCACTGATAAACTTTCCCGAAAGGATTGAAAAAGGTGCGGTGAGATGCTGGTACCGCAAATCCTCCTTGAGCCTGAACATACCGGCCCTGTTTACTGAATTGATCCATGCAATGTACCAGATATTGCCTTTCTTGTCCTCTTTCAGAAAGGAAATATCAGAAACAGGCTGAAGTAGCTGATTGAAAAAAACCGATTTTTCAAAATTGTCATTTTTTGCATTGTATTCATAGACGCCTTGTTTGGAGGTAAATACAATCCTGTTTTTAATTTTGAAAACATTGAGGTTATAATTGGTTGGCAATCCATCCTTTGTATTATAAAACCGTGAGGAGATAACAGAATCCAGTTCATTGTTCAACGTAATTTTGAAGATCCCCTTGAAACCGTGGCTCATCCAGATATCACCTTCCTCATCCTCTTCGAAAATTCGGAAAGATTCGTTAAACCCATTGATGTGCTTTATAAATTGCCAACGATTACCAGCTTTTCTGAACAGTGACAATCCGCTGTAGGTCCCTCCGATAAGAAAACCAGGATGTTTCTTCAGCTGAAGGTATTTCCATCCACCGGGTGTTTGATCGATATAGATAGCCTTCTCCTCCTCGACAACAAAGGTTCCATTGTTGTGCCCGCATAAGAGAACACCATCCAAAATTTCAAGCGACCATACCTGTCCCAGAGTACCGGGTATCAATCTTAGATTGCTGATTTGCTCACTTCCCTGCCAGTTGGTCACGAACAATCCCTGGTTCGTACCAAGGTAGAGTTTCCCATCCTTAACAATTGCGCAATAACCTGCTCCGATCCCTTCCGTACTTTGGAGGAAAGTAATTGGAGAATTGATATTGACATAATCCACACCATTATCTAGTCCAAGCCACAGATTATCAGACCTATCTGTAAAAAGGCTCAAAATGGTGTTGTTCTGTAATCCGTTTTTCTTGTGAAAATGCTGAACGATGTTACCGTGATCATCCACAATGATGACCCCATTTTGGATGGTACCAATCACATAATATTTATCCCTCATCGTGGAGGCGCAAAATATTTGATTTTTCTTTAAAAACTCGTTCACCGGACTATTCCACTCCTCCAGTTTTTTTCCATCAAAATGAAATACCCCGTTGTTTAAGGTGCAAATCATCAAATCGCCGGTACCGAATAGAGGGAGTATGGACCAAATCTGCATTCCATTCAATTTCTCACAACCATTCATTTTCGTGAGCCGTTTTCCATCGTATTCAAAAAGTCCGGCAGAAAGATCGTTGAAAAAAACGCGGTCGTTCGTTTTGAAAGCGTGGTGAAACCGCACAGGCGCCTTTAAAACAGAGATAGTTGTATCATGCGAACATACAAATGCGCAATTATAAGATTGAAACACAATTTTATTCTCAAAAGAGAAAACACTCCAAATATCATCAAAATTCTGATATTCAATGGGTATATATTTTTTAAGCGATTTGTACACCATCTTCCCGTTCGGAAGGGTCACCATCTTCCCCATTTCGTTGTAGGCGCCAACATAAATATCACCGCTTTTGTCGACGAACAGCGCCCGAACAATGGATGAGTTGGGCATTTTATAGATTTGCCACTGGTTGCCATCATATACGAGCAACCCCTCATTGTTGGCAGTATAGATAAATCCCCGTTTGTCCTGTACGATGTTCCAGTTCTGAGTACCGGCCTTGTACTCGCGCTTGAGGAAATTCCGGATAAAAGGGGTACCTATTTTTTTTATTTCACCATAAGAAGACAAGTGAAGTAATAACCCAAATATGAGCAAAATATAAAATTTCCTGACCATCAGTTTTTGTATAATTATAAATCCTCATTCAGACATCACCTCAAATTTAACCAATTAATCTGAAAAAAAATCCCGGATCTGCAAGGTGCGGAACCGGGATTTAAAATCATTTACTATCTAACTATTTCAATGGTGCATTTTTTAATGTTTCCACCAGAAAATCCCAAAATTTAGCCACTGTAGCTATGTTTACCTTCTCATCGGGAGAATGGGGGAAACGCATGGTTGGCCCAAAAGAGATCATGTCCCAATGGGGGTAGTTGGCCCCGAGAATTCCGCATTCCAGTCCTGCATGGATGGCTTTGATCTCCGGTACTTTTCCGAATTTATTTTCATAGATATTTTGCATTTGCTTGAGAATAGCAGAATCCATGTTTGGTTTCCAACCCGGATAAGCGCCATCAAAACTAACCATTCCTCCTGCCAGGGAGAAAACACTTTCCACCTGCTCACATAGATCTTCTTTGGCCGAATCGACCGAACTGCGCAACAAACATTTGACTGTAATCACACCATTTTCAGACTTCACGGTAGCAAGGTTTGTTGATGTCTCCACGAGTCCGGGCATGCTGTCGCTCATGCGGATCATCCCATTGGGACAGGCATAAACAGAATCAATCATGTCATCCTGAACCCTCTCATCAATCAGTGATTTGGGTTTGGCGCACTCTTCAGCAGTAAAACTTAAATTGGGTTCGGAAATCTTCAGTTCGGCTTTGTATATATTCTCATATTTTGCAACTGCTGCAATAAAATCAGCTATAGATTCTGTGGGCACAACAACGATCGCGTAGCACTCACGAGGGATGGCATTGCGCATACCTCCGCCATTGATCTCGGCCAGCCGGGCATCCATCTCCTGAACAGCATGTTTAAGGAAACGAACCATCAGTTTGTTGGCGTTTCCACGACCAAGGTTGATGTCCAATCCAGAATGACCGCCCTTTAATCCTTTAACTATCAATTTATAGGAAGAATATCCTTTAGGAACGATCATCTCGTCGTATTCAAATTCGATGTTCCCGTTCACACCGCCGGCACATCCGACGTATAGTTCACCTTCATCTTCCGAATCCATATTGAGCAGGATATCCCCTTTTAACCATCCGGCCTGAAGTCCGAATGCGCCTGTCATTCCTGTCTCCTCGTCACAGGTAAATAGTGCCTCAACGGGTCCGTGTACAAGCGTTTTGGAGGCTAGTACAGCCATGGCAGCGGCTACACCCATTCCGTTGTCGGCCCCAAGGGTTGTACCGCGGGCTTTCACCCATTCGCCGTCAATCCAGGCATCGATGGGATCTTTTTCAAAATCATGTTTTGTATCGTTGTTTTTCTGAGGTACCATGTCGAGATGCCCCTGCATGACAATGCCCTTTCTGTTTTCCATTCCCGGCGTCGCAGGTTTGCGGATGACAATATTGCCCACGGCGTCCTTATCGGTTACCAATCCGAGTGATTTTCCATAATTCACCATGAAATCCTGGATTTTCTCCTCGTGCTTGGAGGGACGCGGGACCTGCGTCAATTGATAAAAATTTTCCCAAACCGCCTTGGGTTCAAGGTTAATAATCTCTTTACTCATAACGATTTATGATTTTAGTAATTTATTAGAAGAGCATAACTATTTTTTGACATTGGGCAATTCCAGTCCGTACCCCTTTTTACGGTCTTCAACTTTCAACAGAAATGAAAATACAATGGCAAGGACTCCGAAACAGGCAAATATAAGCATCGGAATGGTGTAATTGTACAAAGTAACAACCCGCAACTTCCCATCAACCAATTTTTCGATGGTACCGGTCACACAATATTTGTCGAGCACAACACCAATAAGCAGAGGGACGCCCATCAAACCCCAGTTTTGTACCCAGAATGTTAAGGCATAAGCTGTCCCCAGTTTATTTTCGGGAATAATCTTGGCGATAGAAGGCCACATGGCAGAGGGAACCATCGAAAAAGCGATACCCAGTACCATTACCAAACCAATTGCTATCGGAAAGCTGTTTAACGATGGCACTGCAAACAGCAAATGCACACATACCAGCAGGATTGATCCAATTACCATGATGGTTGCCCCTTTCCCCTTTTTATCGAACAAACTGCCAAATACCGGTGTCAGCAACAAAGCGCTGAACGGTAACAAGGCAGGAATATAGCCGGCAAATGAATCGGAAATCCCAAATTTCTGGACAATCATGTTGGTGGCATATTTAATAAATGGGAAAACGGCCGAATAAAACAGTACACACAGCGCGGAGATATACCAAAAGGCTCGATTTCTGCCAATTTCGAGGATATCGGCAAATTTGAATTCTTCTTCAGCGGGCACACCTGCATCAGCCTCTTCCCTGTCGAGCTTACGATCAATAAAGGTAAAAAGGATAAACACCAATAGCCCAAGACATAGCAGAAAGAGTGAAAGGATGACCGGGGCGCTGAGTTCGCCGGTCAACTTAATCAGGGGAATGGGGGTAAACATCGCCAGGGCAGTTCCGATACGGCCGGTTGAAGTATTCAGGCCAATAGCCAAAGCCATCTCTTTTCCCCTGAACCAGCGAACAACCGCTTTATTGGCTGCAATCCCGAACATTTCACATCCCACCCCAAAAACAGCAAAGCCGAATCCGGCGACTACCGCTGATTTGGCAGATGGGGCAATGACTTGCCATGAAAAGATCGTCAACTCATACATGCCCTGTATATGCCCCGAAATAGCCCAGTACTTGATAAAGCCGCCCGTCAGCATGATGCCGATCGCCAAAATTCCGGTAAAGCGGACTCCCATTTTATCCAATATCATTCCACTGAAAACCAGCATGAGGAGAAAGACATTGAACCAGCCGTAACCACTGGTAAAGAAGCCATAGTCGGATGCCGTCCACGACAGGCCCGCCTGTAATCTTTCCTGCAAAGGGGCCATGGCGTCGGTAAGGTAATACATACACATCATGGTAAACGAAACAAGCACAAGTACCAGCCAACGGGCTGATTTCGAGTCGCGAAGCGATTTTTTAATTTGCTGCATTGTTAAAGGGTAAGCAAGTTTATAAAATGAATAATGATCGGGCTTTTCACGATGATGATCAATTGTCAGTGTGGTTGGTCCCGTTTAAAAGTCTTGCAATATAAGAGAGTTTCCGATGAAGAATTATGAGTTTTTGCATCTTTCGTAAAGCTCCTAAATGAGGAAATCGAAGCTTCAATTGGTGCCAATTTTACTTACTGCTCCCGTAGCCGGATGATATTGAATGGAATATTCACCATTTAGCAGACCGTCGGGCAATGCGGCAATGGTACCGTATTGGGCTATCGCAATTTTTGCCTGGGCCAGCACATCACTCCCGTTTAGCAGACGGACCTGCGCTAAAACAGGTATCCGATAGTAAATTCCCTTGGTAGTTCCTTCTCCTGCACCTGTTGCGTCGATCTTTTGCTTCAATTCGGCACCTGGTTCAATCTCCAGCATAATGGGCTTTCCGGAAACGTTACTTTCCGGCAAAACCCCGGCATTGGAAGAGAACCGAAAGGCAACAAGTCCTTTATTGCTTTTACCATCCGGAACGACATTAAAGGAGTGTTTGTATCTTTCGGTAATCGTTTTTCCGATAAAAAGGGAAAGGTAATTATCTATGATCCGGTCCAGTTCAGCCACCATTACCTTATAGGCTTCCCCATCAGGAGGAAGCTTGTCGTATTTGGCCGCCAGGGTCAGCGCCTTTCTCTTTCTGAGTTTCAGAATATCATAGGCTGCTTCTGCGGCTTTCTCCTCAAACGACTTGAAGTTACTTCCGGCCCTTTTTGAGGTATCCTTCTCACTCAGAAAGGAGTGCATGGAAACATCACTCCAAATATTGTCGGGAACAGCTTGCCTAAGTGGGAAAACATTGGTGACTAATTTTCTTTCGGATTGCTTTACCTCGCTATTAATACCCAGGAGAACTCCATCGTCGGTCAGACTCAGCAGTGTCGCGATGCTCCCTGTAGCCTTGTAAACGGCATTTGGGTCGGGTTCCCCGTAGGTTTCCATGCCAATGCTTATGATGGTCCAATTTTCTTCGTCATTTTGGGTTGCATTATTGATTCCCAGGTATTTCTGGGCATAGGCATAATAGGGTCCATGGATCAGCCGTTCCTGAACAACCTCAACATCAATGTGTATCCCTGTTCGGGGAAGTGAATAAACCACTCCGCCGGCAAACGCGGCCAACTCGTTGGCGGGTTTCTTTTTATCGTCTTTGGCCGATAGACTCAGATTGGAGGCAACCAGAGCGGCTACCAGCAGAAATGTGGTTATAATTCTCATATTATCAATATTACAATTAACAATTAAAACATATGCTTTGCGCCCTTTGTGTTTCCCTTTTTGACCTTTGTGGTTAAATTTAAAATATCACCACAAAGGTCAAAAAGTACACACGAAGAAGCAAAAGGTCTCATCCAGCAATAAAGTTGAATAGGACCCTCCAAATTTGCCTGTTTTTTTTGGTATCTCAAAGTTTAGCCCCATTTTAATGAAGCAAAGGCTTCGCCCAGATGATCAGCAATTTCGCAGGCAAGCAGGGATTCTTCTGAAGAGACGGCCACCCGCAAGTCCGCGGACCTGCCATGCAAGAACACTCCCAACATCGCCGCCTCTGACGGGGTATACCCCTGACAGAGCAAGCCGAGGAGGATTCCTGTTAAGACATCGCCACTACCGGCGGTTGCCATTCCCGGGTTTCCGGTACAGTTAAAGTAGACTCTCCCGTCAGGAAGCACGATTCGGGTATAGGCGCCCTTCAGGATCACTATGACGCCATAACTGGCCGTAAACTGTTCAGCGATCTGCAAACGCTCCTCTTCCGATTTCAGGACAATCCCCGACAGGCGGTCAAACTCGGCCGGATGGGGTGTCAAAATGGTATTGGGTGGAAGAAGTTTTATCCAGGATGGGTTAGCAGCCAGAATATTCAATGCGTCGGCATCGAGAACCAGGGGAACGTTTGCCTGCTCAATCAGCATTTTGACAACCTTTTGGGTTAAGGGATCCATCCCGATACCCGGACCTGCAGCAATGGCTGTGTATTTGGCAAGATCCGGGAGTTCGGTGATCATCTCTTTTCCGGAATCCAAACTGGTCATGGCTTCAGGCAAAGCAATCTGTAGAAAAATGCCTGCAGGCTCAGGAAGATGAACAGTTAGCAATCCAAGTCCCGCCCGCAATGCCCCTTTAGCGGCCAGTTGCGCGGCTCCGGTTTTGCCTGCGCTTCCGGAGAGCAACAATCCATGACCATAACTACCCTTGTGGGAAAATTTGGTTCTCTTTTTATGAAGGACGGCAACCATTTTTTGCTCCGTGAAATAGCGACTGGAGCTGGTTTCCTCCATCGCCTTTGCATTCAAGCCGAACGGAACAACTACCCAATTGCCAAAATATTGTTCATTCTCAGCGAAAAACAGGGAAAGTTTAGGGAATTCAAGGGTAAGGGTATAGTCTGCCCGAACAATGGAGCCGTTATTGTATTGGTTTTCGTCGCAAAGCAGTCCAGAGGGCAGATCAATCGAAACCACCTCCACCCCCGAATCATTTATCCACTCAATTACACGCGAGGCAAACCCTTCCAAAGGGCGGTTCAGCCCTGCGCCGTAGAGTCCGTCCAGCAGCAGATCGAAATTTGATAAATCCTGAAAACCTGAACTTTCTTCGATATCTATGACAGCAATCTCCGGAAACCCTTTCAATCTTTCCAGATTGACAATTGAAGCTTCCGAACGCTGACGACCCAATGCAGGGAGGTAAACCACCACAGAGAAGTGCAGGGTAGCCAGAATTCGGGCAACAGCCAGGGCGTCTCCTCCATTGTTCCCGGGCCCTGCAATGACTGCAATCCTGGTATTGACAGGGTAACTTGCCTGGATCCAACCTGCCAATGCAACCGAAGCCCTCTCCATCAAATCAATCTCCGAAATTGGCTCCAAAACCCTGGTTTGCCTGTCAATCAAAGAAATTTGCTCCCTGGAAAAGATTTTCATAAAACAATAATTCAAAGTTTTACCTTTCCCAAAGTTAGGTGAATTATTTGGTTTTTTTCAGGGGCGTGCGCTAAAGTGACTAAAGTGAACTAAAGTCACTTTTTCTTATATTTGTTTCATTAATCAAACTAAAACTAAAAACTTATGCTAAAAGGACATCCCAAAGGGCTTATCGTAGCCTTTTTCGCCAACATGGGCGAGCGGTTCGGCTTTTATACCATGATGGCCATACTTGTACTCTTTCTACAAGTAAAATATGGATTGACGGAACAGGAAGCCGGTAGTTACTACAGTTGGTTCTATTTTGGCATTTATGCCCTTGCATTGATTGGCGGTCTTGTCGCTGATTCGACCAATAAATACAAGCTGGTGATCTTCGGCGGCATCCTGATTATGCTCACCGGTTATATTCTTATGGCCGTACCCGGACTCTCGTTGACCATGACATTGGTTTCGCTATTTATCATCGCTTTCGGGAACGGAATGTTCAAAGGGAACCTTCAGGCAGTCGTCGGACAGCTATACGACGATCCAAAGTACAACAAGCTTCGCGATTCTGCTTTCATGGTATTCTACATGGGTATCAACGTTGGCGCCTTTTTTGCCCCTTTTGCTGCTACCGGCGTTCGCAACTGGTGGTTGGAAAAGAATGGATATTTGCATGATGGAAGCTTACCGTCGCTCTGCCACCAGTTTATCGATGGTAAAATGACTGACCCTACGCAGTTCCAGCTTCTCGCACAGAAAGCAACAATCTCGGGACAAGTGAGCGATCTTGGACAATTTGCCCATAATTATATTGATGTATTCGCCCGCGGATACAACTATGCATTTGGTATTGCTGCCGGAGCCATGGTCCTTTCGCTGCTGGTTTATGTCTTCTTTCAAAAACATCTGCCCAACAAAGAAAAATCTGTTGCGAATCAATCCGTCAAAATTGAAAATGGTCCCAAATCCCTGATTATAGCACTTCTAGCATCCGCGGCTACTTTCCTGATCATCTATTATGGTTTGAACAACCTGGATATCGCTTTGGCAGTAGGCCTTTTTGTCGCGTTTGCCACCTGGATCATCCTGATGGCCAACAGCGAAGAGAAACCACGGGTAATGGCTTTGATTATGGTTTTTATCGTTGTTATCTTCTTCTGGATGTCTTTCCATCAAAACGGATTGACCCTTACCTTCTTCGCCCGGGATTACATTGCCAAACAGGTTGGTCCGTTCACCAATCTATTCTTTAGCGCCCAATCCCTTCTGTCTGTCTTTGGCGCTGTAGCCGGCCTTTTTGTTGCCATTGGAAAAAACAAGACCAGCAAAGAGCGTCTGTTGGGAATCGCCCTTCTTGTTGTCGGCTCTGGCTTGGCCTATTATTTCATGAGCGGTTATAAAAACGAGAATGCCATCGCACCTGAAATTTTTCAATCCTTCAACCCCTTGTTTATTGTCTTCCTGACTCCATTGGTGATGAGCATTTTTGGTTGGTTGAACAAGAAAGGGATTGAGCCCTCCACTCCAAAGAAGATTGGATTTGGCATGGTCATCGCGGCTGTCGCCTTCCTGTTAATTCTGGTTGCATCACTTAGCATGGTCTCACCCCATACATTAAACGGGCAGGCTGTTCCCGACTCTTCCCGGGTTACACCTTATTGGCTGATCAATGGCTACCTTGTTTTTACAATTGCCGAACTTTTCCTCAGTCCGATGGGACTCTCATTTGTTTCCAAAGTTGCACCACCGCGATTCCAGGGTTTGATGCAAGGGGGCTGGTTGCTGGCAACTGCAGTTGGAAATAAGCTTTTGGTTGTAGGAAGCTTCTTCTGGAGCAGACTGGATCTCTGGATGTTATGGTCGATCTTTATCATCTGCTGTCTGTTGTCTGCGGCATTTATGTTCTCAATGCTGAAAAAGTTAGAGAGAGTTACAAATTAATAAGACCAAAAAATAACCACAATAGGCACATAGGACACAGTAGAATCTATTGTGAACTATGTGCCTATTGTTTTTTTGTTTGAAGGGTTTGAAAAAAAATCGGCTAGGGATCTTGATATTATTTGAATTATTTGAACTATTTGAATCCTAAAATACTTATTCTTTTTTGAAGGAGCTCCCTGTATTTGTCCTTCATTTCACTGGATAAAAAACTAATGTCAATCAGATTAAACCATGTGGGTAATTTTGCTTGAATCGTTTCCAATATTCTTTCAGTGACTTTATCAGTTAGGTTACAGCGTTCTTTTCCAAAATAGTTGACCAGCATATTCCTATTTAGATTTCTCTTCTTTCCTTTCAGGGATAATGCAATCTCTTCGATATCACCTTTCAGAACAATCGAAGAGTTGAGTAGATCATATGCCGGAGAAAGTTCCACCTTATCATTTCTAATTATTATGGAATAGTTTTTCAGGTGCATATCCTCATTTCCAATCAGAAAGCTGAAAAGTACCAGTTTAAATAGCTTCGCTTTTTCAACGGCAGGAAATGTGCAATAATGATCGATCAGATTCACCAGTCTTTCCATTGAAAAATTGTATTTGGTATCCCGGCTTAAACCGGCTAGTTGGGCAAAATCTTCCACTGCAATTTTATCTTTCTGCCCTTTCCGGTCAAAACGCCTGATAAAATAGTTCAGCGAACCATCCTTTGAATAGATTAAACCATGCAATGGCACCTCAACACCGATACTGGCAGCCAAACGCATGGTGAGGTCTTCGTTTTGCGGAAGTTCAGGAAAAATATGATGCTGTGGTTTCAGGATATATCTTCCGCCTTTATCTACAATCACAAAAAGGCCATCTTTAATATTTAAAATAGCGCTTAGTTTGGGTTGAAATCCCTGAATAGACATTTTTGCCGCCCGATGCATGGCTTCAGCCCGTAATTCTTCTGCTGTGAATTCGAGCAAAGAGAGAGACTTTAATGCCGGAGACAAAAGCTTTAATCCTTTCTCACTATAGGAGCCTTCTTCACAGGGATTGTATGTGATTGGGCAGCGATTCATGCTGTAATCTCCTTAACCGTTACATTGCCAACCAAATCATTGCCAACCGCTACAAGTTGTGAAAAGAGATCGTTACGGTCAATCTTCCCGAATTTCAGCAGACCTTCCAATTGATAACCTTCAGGAAGTAGTCCATCAAAAAAGGGAGGAAATGAATCAAATTCATAAACCTGATGGCTTAATGGCATAGTCAGGGAAACAGGGGTTCCTAAATAGCCATTGAGGTATTCGAAACGGTATTTTTCGCCAAAATCAAGTTCGCTTAGAATACCTGCCTCCAGGCCACTGACCAATATCTTAGCGGATCTCATCTGAAAGAATTTGGTTCGAGAAAGGACTTATTAGCTGAACTTTGATATTCAGAGCATTCAGAATTTTGCGCAAGGTATCCAATTGAACGGTTTCCTTGCCCTTTTCGATATCAAAAATTACAGTTTTGCCAACCCCGGCCATCTCTGCCAACTGAAGCTGACTAAGACCTGCTGCTTTGCGATGCTTTTTAAGTACTGTTGCCAACACCTTAGGTTCCAACATAAATATATTGTTATAGCGGTAAAAATACAATATCTGCCGATGATAAGCAAATCTTTTTAATAAAAATTACTGCCATAAAGGTAATTTTATAGTATTTTTGTTGAATCATTGGATAAAAATTAATAAATTACCGCCTTGGCAGTAATTATAGACGCCGAAATTAATTATCCTGAAAGAGGGAATTTGCTTTTTTAGTTCAACTCCCTTACTGCTGTACCCTTCGGCTTTACGCAGGGAGTAGCATTCACTACCCAATCGAAAATTCCTAAATTACTTCCATGGTTGTAATACCTGTTCCAGTACCCCTTTCCCCTGCACATAGGAGAGAAAGATTCCATAATTGGTAATGGGGATGTTCAACTTTTCGAGGTCGCGCAAACGGGTTGCCATTCGTTGGGGGGTGATCATGCAACCGCCGCAATGAATGACCAGCTTGATCGTTTTTAGCTCCTCCGGCTCAGGCCACTCCCGTCCAAAAAGGTGAATGACCTTTACCTCCGGAAATTTTTTGGCGATCAGGTTGGGTATCTGGACGGTTCCGATGTCCTCCTTGATCCTGGAATGGTTGCAGGCTTCTGCGATCAGAATTGAATCTCCTGAATTCAGGTTGTCAACTGTACGGACAGCATTGGCAAAATTGCTCAGCTTTCCCCTGCTCATGTAGTTGATCATCATGATTGAAAAAGTGGTCAGGCCTATATCTGAAGGCGTCCAATCTTTCATGATATCCATGGCTTGCGAATCGGTGATGATCACTTTTGGCCTTCGGACAAAACTACCGAGGAAGCTCTCCCAACGGGCTTTCTCACCAATATCATTCGCCCTTGCCTTAACCAGGTTCATCCGGTAGGAGACCGGATAGCCCCAATGTCGGGTGATGTACTCTTCGGCCATGGCCTGCGGCCTGAGATACCTCCCCGGTGGGGTTTCTTCATCCATCGGAATGTTCAGGACATAGAATTCATCCGCAACAACAAAGGGCAACAGTTTCGTTGGATTATTTTTTGGAATATAGTTTTGAAGCAGAAATGCCAGGAGGGAAGGCCGGTTATCTGGCGTCAACGCAGAAAGCGCGATCTCATGGAAACTTTTCAAATCAGGCAGTTGATCTTTCAATCCACCAATTTTCCGCGCATCCTCCTCTTTGAACAGGTTGTAAACGATCAATACTTGTTTGCCCTCGGTATGGGCCAAGTCCAGTAGAACTTTCCCGGTAGGAAAACCAGGAGAGGATGGATTTATCACAAGCAAAACCAAGTCGCACTCCTTCAGTGCTGCGGTAACTTTTTTCCGCTTTTTCTCACCCAAAACATCTGACTCATCGTACCCGGCCGTGTCCATCAATTTGACGGGGCCGATGCCATGTAGTTCCATCAGCGTTACCCTGGTATCGGCCGTGGTGCCGGGAGTGGCATCGACAATGGAACTCTCCTGCTGGGAGATAAGGTTCATCAGGGAACTTTTCCCCGCGTTCATGGCGCCAAATATTCCGATGATATCCCTTTCTGTCATGATTGTGGTACAAAATGTAGCTCCATTGCTACACCGAGGTTTCAAAAATAACGATATCTAAGGAATGATTTCAGGAAAATCAACATTTTCATCCGTAAATAATTTGTTCTTTTATTGCCGGATAAAACTCGCATAGATCAACATACAGACTATCATAATTTATGGGCGGTCTATGCTCGTTTCAATCTTTTCTTTTTTAGCTTTGTGAAACCAAAATGTTTCCATGAAGAGAATCGCTGTATTCCCGGGTTCATTTGATCCCTTTACGATCGGCCACGAATCCATCATACGCAGGGCGTTGCCAATGTTTGATGAGATCATCATCATGATTGGCTACAATTCGAACAAAAGGACCTATTATCCCTTGTCGAAACGCAAGGACTGGATCAAACAGGTTTTTCAGGATGAGCCAAAGATTAAGGTGGGCAAATACGAAGGGCTTACCGTCGACTATTGCCGGAAGGTGCATGCCCAGTACATCCTCAGGGGACTCCGTACAGCTGCCGACTTTGAGTACGAGCGGGCCATCGGTCAGATCAACAAGAAGATGTATGAGGATATAGAAACGGTATTTTTGCTTACGATGCCCGAACATACCGCCATTTCATCCACCATTGTCAGGGATATTCTCCGCCACCGGGGGGATGCTTCCCAGTTCCTTCCCGCCTGTTTCAACATCGAGGAATTTTACGAAGAACCGGAAGAATCCTGATCATGCTTCGTCTCCTGCTGCTCCTGATTTCCACGCTTTACTTCGGATCCCTATTCGGTCAGATGGTCTCCATCCATGGTCAGGCGAATGATTATGCAGGGAAAGAGCTCATTTTCTATACCTACCGGGAACCGGTTTCGCACCAGCTGCACCAACTGGCCAAAACTACCGTTGAAAAGGACGGAACTTTTGCCCTTGAATTATCTGTTGCCCATTCTACCGAAATATATACTGATCTGGAAAAATACAGGGGATCACTTGTGGTTGAACCTGGCCGTTCCTATCAGATTTCATTGCCTCCCTATTCCCCCCGCACCGCGCAGGAGGCGGCCAGTCCCTATTTCGAACCTGCACTTTATTGGTTGGGCATTGAAGGGGCCAAAGCATCAGACCTCAACATCCTGGTAAGGGCTTTCCTGACTGATTACAACCGGGAAATTGAGTTACACACAGTAGATCTCTATCAAAAAAAATCTCAGGATACGCTGAAAGCCATCTTTTCCCGACTGGAAAATCGCTACCCTTCCGGGAAATTTGACTATCTGAATTCACTGAAAAAATATAGTTATGGCGAAATAGAGCTTGCTGTCGACCGACAAAACAAGGAGCAAATCGCAAAAAAATACTTTGCATCAACAGTGATTGCCTTAGACCATCCGGCTTTTCACCATTTTTTTAACGCGATTTTTTCTGATTATCTAAAAAATAAATCTCAGGACATCCGGCAAATAGAGTTTCTTAAAAAGGCTTTACAGGGAAACTTCGAGGGATTTGTCGCGCAACTATCGGGTGCCGGATACCGGAAAGAGGTCGCTGAACTTATTGCCGTTAAAAGTTTTTATGACGGTTATTTTTCAGGTAAATTCGACAAACCATCGATGCTAAAAGGATTGAATGAAGCCGCGACGCTTTCGACTTTCGAACCGCTAAAAGCCGTCATGCCGGGGATTTTGTCGAAAATTACTTCGCTGCAGGAGGGAAGTATTGCTCCTGAATTAATGCTGAGAAGCCAGACAGAACACTCCTTCAAGCTCCGTGCCAACGGAAAGTTTCTCTACCTGGCTTTCTTCAGGAGCGACAGCAAGGAGAGCCGTGCGGAATTGGATTCTTTGGTTAGTATGAACAAAAAGATAAGCGGGATCCTCACCATTGTACCGGTATCGCTCGACAAGAATATGGATGACGCGGTGAAACTGTGGAGCGCAAAAAAATACCCATGGGAACTGATTGCTCCGGTTCATCCCGACCAGGCCATTTCGGATTATCGGATCAAGGTTGTCCCAACCTTTTATTTGATCTCCCCCGATCAGAAACTGCTTCTCTCACCAGCCTTGTCGCCTACCCACAATTTTGAAGCGCTTTTTCTGAAGGTTTACCGGGAAAATAGATTCATGCAACAACGGACCAAATAATAGACTTTGCACCCTTTGTGTCATCCTTTGAGTCCTTCGTGGTAAAAATTATTTCAACACAAAGGTCACCAAGGATAACACAAAGGACTCTAAGTAATTGACAGAATCTTACTTATCGTTATACTTAACAACAGGAAATTCAGTAATCCTGAGTGTGGTGCAACCGTAAGGAATGAGCGTGATTTCAATCGGCGGATCGGATTTCAATTGGTCCTGCTCACTGTAGGGTAAAGGGCCGCTTGATCCGTTGTAAATTGTCCAAAATGGAATGACGACACCTTTGGTTTTGATTTCGATCGGGGCATTTTCCTGGTTCCAGGGATAGCTATCTTTGGAAACTGCACGATTAACAACCTCAAACCCCATACCCGGATTGGCGATGGCGGTAGTGAGCAATCCGTAATTCCATGGTGTGGTGGGAAGTACTTCGTAATAAAAAGGTCCATATTTATCCGTGTTCACCACTTTCTTCCACTCCTCCCCTATTTTGAGCGCATAGACCAGCGGACCGCGTTCCACAACTGCCGAATTCTCGTACCACCGGCTTACCTCAACCTGCATGGGCAACGACAATACCACCTCATCCCCATCGGACCAATCGCGGGTGATCTCAGCAATACTGTTTCCAACAGGCTCGCCCCACAGTTGACCATTGATCCGGATCGTTGATGTTTTGCACCAGGAAGGAATTCTCAGATGAAAGGAAAAGTTGGATTTTTTTTCAATTTTTATGCCGAAACGGATGGATTCCTCAAATGGATAGTTGGTGGATTCGGTGATCTCAACGTTGATACCTTTGCCAACTTTGGCCTTCACTTTGGAGGGGGCATAGACCAGCGCCGCAATGCCAGTGTCCGCAGAAGCATACCAAAGGTTTTGGGTGAATTTCGGCCAACCCTGGTGCATGTTGGAGGTGCAGCATGGATAACCCGTCAGCGGACCGAAGAGCTGTCCTGTACCTTCGTAAGCCGTATTGAAATTTCTTGGGTGATGGCTTACCAACACCTGGTTGGTCTGCTGATAATATTGCCGGCTGTCGTAATTGTCGGTGGCCTGGGTGGGCAAAGCATTAAATGCTACACATTCCAGATGATCGGCAAAAGCCACCTCGCCCGTAACCGGAAGTATGCTCTCCATCGAAAACATCATCTCGACGGCGGAGCAGAACTCCGATCCCTGGGTAGGATTGTTGCCATGTAGCATCTCGTCCCCACCATAGAGCCCATCCGGAAAACCATGGAAGGCCTTGAGATCGGCCAGTCCCGCTTTTACGGCCTCCACATACTTTTTGTCCTTTGTTTGCTGATAATAGATGCCGGGCTCTTTCATTCCCTGGGCAACATTGACACAGTGAAAACTCCACTGGTTACGTAGTTGTCCGGTCAGAAAGGCATCCGTCCAGTTGACCGTTTGTTTGTGTATCAACGCTCCCAATTCCAGCAGGAATTTTTCACCGGTCAGGTCGTAGAGCCAGTAGACCACAGCCAGGTTGTCCCCGCCGCGGTCTGCGCCCCAGTGGGTCCAATGGTTCAGAGGAGCTTTGGGCAGCTCTTTTAGCTGGTATTTGAAGTAATTTAGCATCAAATGGATCACCCGTTCATCCTGTGTTGCAGAATAGTATTGCTGCAAAAACTTCAGCACCACCATCTTGGGCCACCAGTCTTTGGCATTGTTGCGCTGCAATCCTGGTTCATTTGCATGGTCTACCGAGGGTCCAAAATAGCCATCCGGCTGCTGACTGTTCAGCGCCCATTCGACCCATGGTTTCACTTTGGCAATCAGAGCATCGTCCTTTAAAATATAGGCCAGCGGCAGCAGTCCGTCGATCCAGTAGGGTCCTCTCTCCCACACATCGCCATCCCCGCCCAACCATCCGTTGCGTTTGCCCATCACCTTTTCATAAATCTCATCGAGATGGCCGGTCATGCCATTTTTCTGGCGCAACAGTTGGTCTTTTAGCCACCCTTCCGGGGAAATTGCACCAAGAGGAAGTTCAATGAATGGTTTTTGGATTAGTGGAGGACGGTTGTTTAGGTAATTGGAGGGATTAGCGCTTTGTTGGGCAGAAGCCATCAATGTACAAAAGAGAAAAATGAATATAAGCCTAAATCTAGAAGAGTTTTTCATCTGTATATCTTATCAATATTGTTTCTATCGTATTATTTCGCTATAAATTAATTAATTACATCTTAGTGAAACCTTAGTGCCTTTGTGGCGATAAAAACTTACCACTAAGGCTCTAAGACACTAAGGTGTTCACAAAGAATAATGCATTAAATTTTAGTTTTACTTTTTGCACTTGGATCACCCTTCGATATTGCTCAAGGAGTAATTTCTATTCATTTATTCTAATCCCTTGACCCCTCGACAAGCTCGGGGACCGGCGTATCGACATGATACACTTGTCACTTCGACAGGCTCAGTGAAGGGCCGCTCAAGATTTGATTCCTATTCTGAATCCCATATTCTCATTTTCTCAGCGCTCAGTTCTCAACTTTCCACTTTCTACTATCCACTTTCAACTTTCCACTCTCAACTATCCAATTTCCACTTTCCACTTTCCACTTTCAGTTACAAATCCTTTACGCATCTGAACCCCACCGTTGCATTCCTTTCAAAGCCCTCCGATACCCGCAGCAAAAATTGTCTGTAATGCAATTCCCTCGGACCGCCCTGAACATACCACCAGCTTGAGGAGGGGTTGAAATAACTTCCGCCCTTCATGAGGATGTAACGGTAACTTCCATTGATATAAAGGTCGTTGGTAAGTTGCCAGACGCATCCGACCAGATCCTGAAGGCCATAGGGATTTGCTCCTTTGGGATAACTGCCGACCGGGTAGAGCGAACCATCGCCTGTTTGGCATCTGCCTTTTTCAATTCCCTGGATTTTAAAGACTGTCAAGGTATTGGTCACTGCCTCTTCGGCACGGCGAATCTGCTGTTTCTGCTTCCAGGGCCATTCGTTGCAGGCGGCAGTCTGCGCAGCGTATTGCCACTCCAATTCTGTTGGTAGGCGTTTCCCTGCCCATTTGGCATAAGCTTTGGCATCTTCGTACGAAACATAGACAACAGGATACTGCTCCTGACCTACCGGGAAACTCCTTTTTATCCAATTCTTCAGAAAATTAGCGCTGTCGGCTGGTTGGTAACCAGTATTGTCCAGAAATTGTTTGAACTGACTGTTCGTAATCGGGAATTTATCCATCAAGAAAGGTGGCATATCGAAGATTTTCCCCTCATTTTCTTTGGGATAAGGAATAAATTCATCGCCATTGGTGACATGAAACTTAAATTTCCCGGCAGGAATTTTCACCATCCCGGTCGGGGCCTTCACGGCAACCTCCGTTTTTTCCGGACGACTGATCAATCGCGGCGTTCCCGGTAGGATCGAAACAATTTTTTCGTCGAGTAACTGATCTTTTTCAAATAGCTGAACAACAAACCTCCCTTCGAACCTCCCAAAATGATCCGTTAGCCAGATGGTTTGATCTTTGGCTTTCAGCGTCAGCGGAGACTTTTGATAGTCGGGCTCACCCGCCCAGATTCTGAGGGAATCACCTTTCGCAACGTGGATTGAAAGTTCATCACCTGCAAGCGTTGCCGTGATCAATTCAGGAAGCTGCGCGATGCAATCCACTGCCCCTTCGTTGTTGGTGCCTAGCCAGCTTTGGTTGAATGCATCCGTTTCTGCACCGATCAACCATTTCGTACCACTTTTGATTGGTTGACTTTCCTCGTGATGCCAAAGATCAACAAAGTGCATTCCCGGTAGGGGCGTAATTTCAAACAGGTCGCCTTTGTATCCTTGCGGAATCAGGCTAAAAATGGTGTAGAGTGTTTTGGTGGCAGTTTGCCAACAGTTCACAAATATTTGGTCGGTGGTTGTCGATAAAAGCGGTGTGATTGCCCTGCTTGTGAAATTTTCCGAATTCTCCCGCTGGATTCGGGCAATTTTTCCAAGAAACCGGTATTGCGCTTCTGCCCATTCGGGGATTCCGGGGGCGAAAATATTCAGCTCTGTGCCATATCCGTTGAAGAAAGAGAGACAGAACTCCCGCCGGATCGGCTCCTTGTAAATTTCGGCCACCCTGAAGATGGCGAATTCAGGTTTGATGATTTTGTTCAGGTTAAGCATCGGGCAATAATAAAGCGCATTGTGAACCCGTCCCGCCACGATACCCTGCATATCTTTGGGTACGGCCATCCCTTCCGAGTACATGATCACCCCCTTGCGAACGGAATCGGCAGCCTGTTGAAGCGCCATGCTGGAGGCACCCCGGGTATCCAGGACCACCCCGTCGGCATGTGTAGCAGCGATGAGTTCTGCCATTCCTCCCGTATGGTTTTCACTTCGGGTACTCTCATCCCACGGATTGTAGCAAATAAAGAGATGCGAACCTAATTTGATCAGCTTTTCAGCCTCCAGCTTCAGTTGACCGGTTCCTCCCGGTAGGTCCCGAAAAAGATCCCACTGATTGCGATGGTCAACGCCAAGAGTCGGCCAGGTTGGCCAGATGCCAATAAAATCGTCGCCCCCGTAGAGCGTTTTACCTCTTTTCACAAACTCTTCCAGGTGAAATTTCCGATCGGTATCATCGTAGAAGATTCCATTCCAGGCCATGATCAAATGGGAAACATAGGCATGGCGAATCCACCTGAGATCCTCTCTTTCCAGCATTTGGCTGTCAAATTTGCCCGGCTCCACATCGTAAAGCATGCGCTCCTGAAACATTAACCGAAGCCCCTCCTGCCAGTTTCCTTTGTGAAAATCCGCATAAAAATTGTACTGCACCAAACCGCCCGGGGCGATTTCCGTCTCAAAACGATGCCGAACCGCCTTTACCATGTTTTCGCGGCTTCTTCGGGTGATTGCGGATAGTTGCAAGGTGTCATTCACGGTGATATCGGAGAATCCGGTTTCCCATGCGTTATCGGGCAAAATGCAATTAACAGGTTCAAATCCAGGCCTTAAGAGGTAACTTCTCGACAGCGGATGATCCCCTTTGCCGGTCAGGCACACCTTATCGTCAGTGAAGCCAAACGGCACTACATTGGTAAGCCAAATTGTATCCTGAGAAATATTTTTAAAAGTAAGAACAGCCTTGTATCCTGGATGATACCCATCTTCAGGCTTCACGGAAAGCTCAATTTTCGATGGGTTGTTTACAGCAGCGGAACTAGTAAAAAACTCTTTGTGCAGCAAATCGTTTTTCTTACAAACCTCATATGAAACCAAAGGAATGGATTGTTTGAGCAGCAAATTTGTCGATGCATTGGCAACAAATCCGTTTAATTCATTTGAAGCTGACAGATCAATTTTTTTGAGACTCTGCCCTGCAACCGTCAAGATTGTCAGGAGCAATCCGGAAATAAGGATATACTTGTACATTTTTTTCATCATTTCTTTGTAAAGCTAAGCATGATGCTTCAATTTCCAACTTCGTGCCCTTTGTGCAACCCTTCGGGTACTTAGTGGTAAAAATTATTTAAACACAAAGGTCAGTAGAGTAGAGCGGGGAAGGTAAAATAACCTTCCCTACCCCCTCGTCAAACCGTACGTGCGGTTTTCCCGCATACGGCTTTCCTATAAAGTTCTTCTCAAGCATTTACAAGTGAGCTAAAGATTTAGCATATTTTGAGGGGTCGATCAATCCAAATTTGGTGACCAAAACCTCAAAGGCTTTTTGTCCGTAAAGCCTGCATTTTCTTTGGCTCTTGCGATTGTAGTACCTGGTAAGACTGTTGTACAGGTAAAAACTAAGTCTTCGTTTGCTCATTGCAGGATAACTAACTCCTTTTATTTCGAAGTAGTTCAGCCATCCCCGCAAAATCGAATTTAGCCCTGTCGCGACATCCTTTGCTTTGTAGTGACCGTGTGTTTTAAGGTAATCCCCTACTTTTCCACGGACTTTCTTCTCCGATTTCTGACTTGGCATAATGTTCCAGTATTTGTTACTTCTGCCTTTGATGTCATTGTCGTACCTGATGGTAAATCCCAGAAAATTAAAGCCCTCATTCCTTGCATTTATCTGACGGGTTTTTGTCTCATTGAGCATTAATCCCATTCGGCTTAGCAAGCTTTTGAGCTTTTCAACTATTTCTGTTGGCAAGGTTCTTCCCATTAACACAAAATCATCTGCATAACGTACTATCTCTATGCCTAATTTCCCAAACAGACTACTTGCACTGTTGACGATCCTGTCTATCAGGTGCAGGTAAACATTGGCAAGCAAAGGGGAGATGACCCCTCCCTGTGGTGTTCCCATGCCACCTTTACCACTCTTGTATTGACCATCCTCATAGATCGGAGCTTTCAACCATTTGTTGATCAGCTTTAATATCCTTGGATCAGTCACCCGTTGCTTCAATACAATTTGAAGCTTGTCGTGTGGTATGGTATCAAAGTACTTACTCAGGTCTGCATCATAAACCTCTGTCTTACCTTGTTGCAAGTTCTCTTTTATGGTTGTTATCGCATCCTTTGCACTGCGCTCGGGACGAAAACCATAAGAACTATCCTCGAAGTCTGCCTCAAAAATTGGCTCCAATATCATCTTACATACTGTCTGTGCTATGCGATCCTTCACGGTGGGTATCCCCAACGGGCGCTCTCCTCCGTCCTCTTTCTCTATCATAACACGTTTTACCGCCTGTGGCTGATAGGTCTGCCTGCGCAGATCCTCTCCAAGTTCGGTAAGATATGCCGTTACCCCGTATTGCTCTACATCGGCAATGGTCATCTTGTCAACGCCCGGACTTCCGTCATTGCTCTTGACTTGTTCCCATGCCTGTCGTAGCATATACGGTATGAACATCTTGTCATACAGTACGTAAAACTTATACTCCCGCTCTTGCTTGGCTTTTTGATATAGTTTCTCTTGCAATGTCAATACTCGTTCCGCATCCGGTATTTCGCCTCGCCGTCTTTTGAACAACTCACCTTGTACCTCTGCTTTTGCTCTTTCCTGATACATAACTATCAATTCTGTCCGTTTAACACGCTTTGAAACTTCGTTTATAGTAATGCCCCTTCGCTCCTGCCGCTTTTACCTTTTCGGCGATCTTCACTACTACGGGCATATCCGACTCCCTCATCAACAGGTGAACATCCCC
>Ga0265297_10003078_pt1 | contig 31364 bp, 25 predicted proteins | sample Munlanlwell13791_FD_192502 | JGI IMG/M metagenome (GOLD analysis project Ga0265297, IMG submission 192502) | Leachate microbial communities from a municipal landfill in Southern Ontario, Canada - Leachate well 137-91 | ecosystem: Engineered > Solid waste > Landfill > Unclassified | place...
ATGAGATCGTACGGCGCGCCGTAGAGGTCCTCAACACCCAAGAGGATATCGACATCATCGACCTAAACTGCGGATGCCCGGTTCCCAAGATCGTCTGTCACGGCTCTGGGAGCTCGCTGCTCAACGATCTTCCGCGGATGGCCAAGATCATCGAGACGATCAAAAAGAGCTCCAATAAATCGACGTTGAGTGTCAAGATCCGTCTGGGGTTTGAAAGCAAAAACCATATCGAGATCGCCAAACTGGTTCAGGAGTGCGGAGCCGACTTCCTCGCCGTCCACGGCCGTACCCGTGCGGGAAAATTCAAAGCCCCCGTCGATTACGACGCGATCGGAGAGATCAAAGCGGCCCTCTCTATCCCCGTGATCGCCAACGGTGACATCGACTCGTATGAGAAAGCGCAATGGGTGCTCGAACACACCAAAGCCGACGGTATTATGATCGGCCGCGGAGCGGTCGGTGCGCCGTGGATATTCCATCAGCTGAAAACGGGAAGTGCCGCGGTCGATCCGCTGATCAAGCACGCGATCATTATGGAACATCTGGACGGGATGATCCGTTTTTACGGAGCGCGGGGCGTCGTGACGTTTCGCAAGCATGTCCACACCTATTCAAAAGGGTACGAGGGGGCATCGTCGATGCGCGATCTCGTCAACCGCATCGATGATCCGATCCATTACCGTGAAGTGGTCGACGAGTTCTTCCTCACCCACCGTCAGATCGCCGAAGGGTTCAAAGCTTCAGACCTCGCCTGCGAGTGCTAAAAGCTTCTTGTTTCATTTCCCCATTTTCCAGTTAACCCTTCCGTTATAGTTTTCCGTTAGCCTCTTTCGGTACAATCGCCTTTAAAAAAAGGCATTACCGAATGAACATCGATTTTTACAGCGCCGGGATGAACGCATACGACGGCAGACGCTACGAAGAGGCGTACAAATGGTTTATGCAAGGGACTCAGGACCCGCGCTGTGCGTATGCATTGGCAACCCTCTACTATAACGGCCAGGGGGTAGAGCGCAATTTTACCAAATCGACCGAGTACTACTCCATTGCTGCAGAGGCGGGGATACTGCCCGCACAGGTGAGCGCCGGATTTGCGTATGCCAATGCGATGGGGGTGCCCGAAGATTTTGACAAGGCGGCCTATTACCTCAAGATGGCGGTCGCGCAGGGGGAACCGGCGGCAAAAGTGACTTTGGGTGAGATCTATGCCAAAGGGTTCGGCGGCGGGAGCCGAAAAGAGGCGGCTGCACTGATACGGGAAGTATTATCGACAACCGGAGGGGAAGAGGCGTACGACGTCTATAGCCGCTACGAACTGCATAACGCTTAATAAATCCCTGAAGCCTTTTCTTTGTAAGAGTCAAACGGCTCGTCCTGAGCCGGGGCGATCTGAAAGAAACCGTCAAGTTCGCGGTGTTTGGACTGCAAAAGGGTCTCGAAATCGTTTTGGGTGATGGGGATATTGTCCTGAAATTTGTCGAGAAGGATCGTGTCGTTCCCCAGCACTACCAGATAGCTCATCGTCCCGTAATCGAGCATGGCGACACTATGGGTGGCATCAAGATTTTTTTGAAACCGTATGTGGACACCTCCGCCGATATCCGCAGATGAAGCGATCGGAGAGGGGGATTCGGGTTTGGGACCCTTTGCGAAGAGCCATGGAGATTTTGGTTCCGCTTTCATCGTCTCGGCCCGTTTGGTAATATTTTGCTTAAGCCAGAACAAGATTCCGATCCCGATCACCAGTATCGCGATGACGACGTAATAGCTTCGTTCAAACTCGCTGTCGCTTTTAGTCGGGAGCCCTATGACGGCCGCTTCGTCGACAGGAGGGTTCTCGCTGACCCCGCCGTTTGCCGCTTTGTTCATAAAACGGAGTCTTAATCCGTATGAATCCGAAGTCTTAGAGGCCTGCATCTCGATATTGCCGGAGACGACGGCGGTGATTTCGATCTGTTCTCCGAGCGGATTGATGGCAAGTTTTTTGAGATATTTGGAGTTGACGTTTTTGATTTTGGGCGCATCAACATAGGCCCCTTCGAGCTTGATAGTGATCGTATCGTTTTGGCGGTTCTGGCGCAAAACTCCCTCGTACGGCGTGTCAAACGTCAGCATCACATCGACGCGGTCATTGCGGTCATAGATGTTGTAGCTGAGGACCTTGGACCCCCACAGCATTACGGGTAGCAGGAGCAGGGTGAGTAAGGTGGCAAATAACTTCATAGTCTCTCTTTCGATAGATAATAGAGTACGGCACTCGAATCGAGTACCTCATTGATACGGATCGCAAGGTTTTTTTCATAAACCATTACTTCCCCTTTTCCGATGATTCGGTGGTTGACATACGATTCGACACTTTCTCCCGCAGGCTTGCCCAAATCGATGACGGAACCCTTTTCGAGTTTGAGGATCTCACCCAGCGTGAGGGTCGTCTGTCCCAAATCGGAGACAAATTCGACTTCCATATCGAGCAGTCCTTCATAATCCATCCATGAGAGCTCCGTCTCGGGATTGAAGGGGTGATGCTCTTTGAAGCTGACACCGTTATCGGGTAGTGGAATCTCATCCATGGGCTATAACCTTTTTATCGCAATCATCATTGCACCGTTTTCGATGCCGATAAAGCGGACATTCTCAGCATCCGTGTCGATTTTCTGATCAGGAGAGAAAAACGGTGTAGCGATTTTTATCGATGTGTCGTACGCTTCCGTAGCCAGGACTTTGGCACTTCCGACGATCATATTGGTCGTCTCCAGCAACATATCGATCAATGTCTCTTCATCGCTTTCATCTTCTCCCAAAAAAATCTCGGTGATCGTCTGGATCATATGCGGATCGCATCCTATAAATGCTCTGTGAGTCGTTCCGTCTTCGGCTTCTATATCGATATAAGCAAGAAGCGTTCTCACATCACTCATAGAGGGGATAAATTGATAAGGGAGGCGGATTTGGTGAAGGCAAAAATTTTCGGCAGCTTCTATAATAATCGGTAACATCGCACCCTTCTTCTTATTCATGTATGAGAATTGATTATAGCGTAAAATCAGATGATCTAAAAGAGTTTTCTTAAAGGGGGAAGGGAGTATAATCGCGCGATACCAAATTTGGTTTTGAACGCGATCGGAGTAATTCCCGATGGCAGCGCTTGCCGTTAAGGCCATAAAGCTTGCCTCTACCGAGGCAGATGACTATTGAGTGAAAGCGAAATTTATGACAATAGAATTGGGAATTTTGGGAATAGTCGTCGGAACGATGTCGGGCTTTTTCGGTATTGGCGGAGGGACGGTGAGCGTCCCGCTGCTCCTTTATCTGGGATTTGGGATCAAAGAGGCGATCGGCATATCGATCATGCAGATGGTCGCAGGTTCACTGATGGGGGCATGGCTTCACCAAAAAAACAAGACGTATATGGTAAAAGATATTAAATATTTCGGATTCGGAGGGGTCATCGGGGCCGCAATCGGTGCAATGCTGGTCAAAGTGCTCCATACGACATTTTTGGAATGGCTTTTTCTGGCGATCGTCGCCTATACGCTCGGACGGCTGGCATTTTCGAATCCGGTGCCGACCCGTCCGGAGGTGGTCAACCGTCCCCTCTATACCGTTATAGGAAGCGGTATCGGAGTTTTATCGGGGATGCTCGGAGTAGGGGGGTCGATCTTGATGACTCCGATACTGGTCGGTTTCATGGGCTTTCCACTGAAAAAAGCTTCGGCAGTGGGGCTTTTTTTCGTGATGTTTACCTCGGTCTCGGCTTTTGTTACAATGGTGAGTCTGGGACTTGTCAACCTGCATGCGGGGCTTATCATGGCACTCTCGTCACTGCTTGGGATCATGCTCGGGATCTGGCTGCTTCATAAGACCAAAGTAACCCATTACAAAAAGATTCTTGTGGTGTTTTATATAGTGATTTTCTTTATTACGGCATACAAATTGATACTAGGATAAATATATGGATACGATTAAAATTATCGGTGCAAGAGAGCACAATCTTAAAAATATATCGCTTGAGATCCCGAAAAACAAACTGATCGTTTGTACGGGGATCAGCGGAAGCGGAAAATCGACACTCGCGTTCGATACACTTTACGCCGAGGGGCAACGGCGCTATATCGAATCGCTCTCAAGCTATGCGCGGCAGTTTTTGGACCGTGTCGGCAAACCCGATGTCGACAAGATCGAAGGGCTTACCCCCGCCATCGCGATCGATCAGAAGACGACCTCTAAAAACCCCCGCTCTACGGTCGGGACGATCACCGAAATCTACGACTACCTGCGTCTTTTGTATGCCCGTATCGGGGTACAGCACTGCCATCTGTGCGGAAAAAAGATCTCGAAGATGTCGGCACAGGATATTATCGATCAGGTTCATAAACTTCCCGAAAACGCTAAGATCGTTATTCTCGCACCGCTGATCCGCGAGAAAAAAGGGACATTCGCGGATATTTTCGAATCCCTGCGCCATAAAGGGTACGTCCGTGCGATGATCGACGGGGTGATGGTCCGTCTGGACGAAGAGATCGAACTCTCCAAAACCAAAAAACATACGGTCAAAGTGGTCATCGACCGTCTCGTCATCAAATCCGACAACTATGACCGTCTGGCACAGGACGTCGAAAAAGCGCTCAAAGAGAGCTACGGCGAAGTGGAGATCGAGATCCAGAATCACGAAGAAGTGGGGATGCCGGAGAAGCTGATCCATTACAGCGAGCACAGCGCCTGTTTTGACTGTAAAGTGAGTTTTGATCCGCTAGAGCCTCTCTCTTTTTCCTTTAACTCGCCTAAGGGAGCCTGTCCGGAATGCGACGGGTTGGGAATCCGCTACGCTCTTGATTACGACAAGATTATCGACTCGGAACTCCCGATCGAAAAAGGGGCGATCAAGATCGTCTACGGGTTTAACAAGGGGTACTATTTTACCTTTCTAAAAGCGTTCTGCGCACAAGCCGGTATCAATATTGCCGTGCCGTTCTACACCCTCGAAGAGCATCAGAAAAAAGCGATTTTGCACGGCGGGATCGAGGAGGTGGAATTTAAGTGGCAAGACCATCCGATTACCCGCACCTGGCCGGGGATCGTCCGGATTGCGTACGATATCTTCAAGGACGAAAAAGACCTCGCCGACTATATGAGCGAAAAACCGTGCAATGTCTGTCATTCCTATCGGCTCAAACGCGAATCATTGACGGTAAAGGTGGCGGACAAAGGGATCGGCGAGGTGATCACGATGCCGCTTAAAGATTCGTATGCATGGTTTGCCGATCCAAAGACGTTTGAGTATCTGAGTGAACAGAATGCTCAGATTGCCGCATCGATCCTCAATGAGATCCGTGAGAGGCTCTTTTTCCTTTTTGATGTCGGATTGGGGTATATCTCACTGAGCCGCGACGCCCGAACCATCAGCGGAGGGGAAGCGCAACGGATACGGATCGCATCCCAGATCGGAAGCGGTCTTACCGGGGTGATGTATGTATTGGATGAGCCGAGTATCGGATTGCATGAGCGCGACACCCTCAAGCTGATCCGGACACTCCGATCGCTGCAGGAGAAAGGGAATACCGTTATCGTCGTCGAACATGACAAAGAGACGATCGAGCACGCCGATTACATCGTCGATATCGGACCCGGTGCCGGAAAGTTCGGCGGAAACGTCGTATTCGCCGGAACATTGGAGGAGATGAAAAAATCCGATACCCTCACCGCAGATTACCTTTCGGGGCGTAAAAAAATCGAATATTTTTACCGCCGCCCCCAAGAGAAGTGGATGAGCATCAAAAATGTAACATTAAATAATATCAACAATCTCAGCGTTGACATTCCGCTTCACAATTTCGTCTGTGTGACGGGGGTGAGCGGAAGCGGCAAAAGTTCGCTTATTTTACAGACGCTGCTGCCGGTCACGCGCGAAATTCTCAACCATGCCCGAAAAGTGAATCGTGTCGCCGGAGTCGAAGTCGAGGGGCTGGAAAAACTCGATAAAGTAATCTATCTGGACCAAAGCCCTATCGGCCGGACGCCGCGTTCAAATCCGGCGACCTATACGGGGGTGATGGATGAGATCCGTAATCTTTTCGCCAAGACAAAAGAGGCACAGATCCGCGGCTATACCGCATCGCGCTTCAGTTTCAACGTCAAAGGGGGACGCTGTGAGAAATGTCAGGGGGAGGGGGAGATCAAGATCGAGATGCACTTCCTGCCCGATATTATGGTCAAGTGTGACGCCTGTCACGGAAGCCGCTATAACCTTCAGACGCTTCAGGTGGAATACAAAGGAAAAACGATTTCGGACGTGCTGAATATGAGTGTCGGAGAGGCGCTGCAGTTCTTCGCTCCGATCCCGAAGATCAAGGCGATTTTGCAGACGCTGAGTGACGTAGGACTTGACTATATCACACTGGGGCAGAACGCGGTGACACTCTCGGGAGGGGAAGCGCAGCGGATCAAACTGGCTAAAGAGCTCAGCCGTCGCGATACGGGAAATACCCTCTATATTCTCGACGAGCCGACAACGGGATTGCATTTTGACGATGTAAACCGACTGACGAAAGTACTCCATAATTTTGTCGAACTGGGTAATTCGGTACTGGTCATCGAACATAATCTCGACATGATCAAAAATGCCGACTATATTATCGATATGGGGCCTGAAGGGGGCGATGGCGGCGGATTGCTGGTCGCAGAGGGGGACCCGGAATGTGTTGCCCGCGATTGGGAAAAAACCGGGAGTTTTACCGGAAAGTATTTGGCTATGGAATTAAGTAGGGTATAATATCCCGATAAGCTTTTTAGAGGATAAGTATGAAAAGTTCGATTATTAACAGCATTAAATCTTTACCGCCCCTTCCGAAAACGGTCATTGATATGCAGCGCATCTGCAATGATCCTGAATCATCTATCCATGATTTGGTAAAAACGGTTGAACATGACCCGATGATCGTTGCCAATTTGCTCAAAGCGGCAAACTCTCCGCTTTACAGTTTCAGCCGTGAGATCAATTCGGTATCGCAGGCGGTTTCGCTGTTCGGTATGAGTATGACCCGTTCGATCGGTTTGGGCAATTCTGTCCGAAAATTGCTGAACGTCGATATGGAGCCGTACGGGATCACTTCCGAACGATTTGCCGAGATCTCGTCGATGCAGGCGGCATTGATGCATAAATGGTATTCCCAGATTGACCGCGCTAAAGCCGACAAGCTCTTTTTGGCAGCGTTCTTGCAAGAGACGGGGAAAATTATCATCGCCAGCGACGTCATTCAAGAAGATTTGGTGACCAATTTTAAATCGGATATCGAAATCGCGATTGATATTTCCAAGGTAGAACAGTCGTATGTCCAAGAGACGACGGCGAGCGTGACCGCAGCCGTATTTACCCACTGGAATTTCGACAGAGATTTTGTCGAGATGATCGAGCATTCGGACAATCCTGAGAATGCTCCCGAAGAGATCAAAGAGTACGCAACGGCACTGAATATCGTCAAAACCATTCTCCCGGTGAACAACCCTTTCGGTGACCATCCGCTTTCTCAGGGGCTTAGAAAAGCCGAAGCGGCAGGATACGATATGACTAAGTTTCAAGGTGCCATCGACGCAATTCTTGAAAAAATCCGCGCGTAGTTAATCGATTGATGGAACAGAAAACCGTTACCATAATCGATACGTTCGGATTTTTTTTCCGCAGTTTTTATGCCCTTCCTCCGCTTCGCAATAAGCACGGATTCCCTACCGGTCTTTTGACGGGATTTATCAATTTTATTGCTTCATTGCACAAAGAACACAGCAGTGATTTTCTTATTTTCGCCCTCGACGCCAAGGGGCCGAGTTTTCGTGCCCTGATCGATCCCAATTATAAAGCGAATCGTGCTCCCGCTCCCGAAGAGCTTGTCCAACAGCTCCCTATCGCGATCGACTGGATCGATAAAATGGGCTATAAGTCATTAAGCATGAGCGGATTTGAAGCCGACGACGTGATCGCTTCGGTAGTTCGCGAAGCGCGTACCCACGGCCATCTGGTCCGTATCGTCTCGCATGATAAGGATTTATATCAGCTGATCGAAGACGATCTGGTCGTTTTGGTCGACGCTATCGCGAAAAAAGTGCTGAATGAACGCCATTGCGATGAAAAATACGGTGTCCATCCGAAACAGTTTATCGATTACCAAGCCCTCATCGGTGATTCTGCCGATAATGTCCCCGGAGTCAAAGGGATCGGCAAGGTAACGGCTCAGAAACTTCTTGCCCAGTTCGGGACACTGGACGAACTCTATTCGCGTCTTGACGAGGTGACCCCGCCGCGTATACGCGGCCTTCTGGAGACGTATAGGGATGATGCGTTCCGCTCACGCGAACTGGTGAGCCTCCGCAGCGACGTATTCGATCATCTCGATTTTAATGAATTTGCGATGCATTTCGATAATCCGTTTCTCCCGATCTACGACGACCTCGTCCATTATGAGATGAATGCCGTCCTTCGAACCCTCAAAGCGAAAGCCCTTTTTGAAGAAGAATCATCCACTACTCTCTCGGCTCCGCTATCTCAAACGGCAGAGCCGAGTGTGTGTACATCGCTCGAAGGATGCAGTGTACTGATCGACACGGATGAAGCCCTTGAACGCCTTATCGCTGCTTTCGCTCCGAATACCATGATCGCTTTTGATACCGAAACGACGGGATTGAACCCCCATACCGATACGCTGGTGGGGTTCAGTTTCAGCACGGACGGCAAAACGGGCTATTATGTCCCGATGGGACACAGCTACCTGGGTGTCGGCCCTCAAGTATCTCAGACCGGAGCACAAAAAGCGATTGAGGCTATTTTTAAGCACCGGGTTATAGGACATAATATCAAATTTGATCTTCACTTCGTCACCCGATTTTTGGGGGTCGAACGTCTCCCTATCCATGCCGACACGATGGTGATGGCATGGCTGGGGGATTCGGGACGCTCTTTGGCGATGGATAATCTGAGCGCTGCGCTGCTGCACCATGAGATGATCCATTTCAAGGACACGGTCAAAAAAGGGGAGAATTTCGCTTCGGTAGCGATTGAGGATGCCTGCCGCTATGCCGGCGAGGATGCCTATATCACCTATCGGCTGTATGAGCTTCTGCACGAACAGCTCTTCCTTAAAGGGGGACAGGCGGCATTGGATGAAGCCGAAAAAGTAGAATTCCCGTTCACCCTGACTCTATTGGGGATGGAACGCGAGGGGATTGCGGTTGACATACGGGTATTAGAGACGTTTAAAACCGAAGTCGCCGCTGAACTCTCGGCTCTGAGTGACGGGATACATGCGGCATGCGGCAGCGTATTCAATATTAATTCACCCAAACAACTCGGCGTTATCTTGTTCGAGACTTTGGGGCTTGCACACGGCAAGAAGACCAAAACAGGCTACAGTACCGATGAACAGGTATTGGAGGGGCTGCGTAACGAACATCCGGTCATTCCGATGCTCTTGCAGTATAGAGAATATCACAAACTCTACTCGACCTATATCGAACCGCTCATCGCGCTGGCACAGCACGACCGTCATTCGCGTATCTACACCTCGTTTGTGCAAACGGGGACGGCGACGGGGCGGCTGAGTTCTAAAAATCCGAATCTTCAAAACATCCCTTCCAAAACGGCACTGGGGCTGCGGATCCGTGAAGCGTTCGTCGCCCCGGCGGGTAAAAAACTGATCGGGATCGACTATTCGCAGATCGAATTGCGCCTTCTCGCCCATTTTAGCGGTGATAAGGTTCTGGTAAATGCTTTTAAAGAAGGGCACGACATCCATATGCAAACGGCGATCGCCCTTTTCGGAGTCGAAGAAGCCGCCAGTAAACGAAGTATCGCAAAGACGGTCAATTTCGGACTCCTTTACGGGATGGGTCAGAAAAAACTCTCTGATACGCTGGGGATAACCACCAAAGAGGCCAAAGAGATCATCGAACGCTACTTCGAAACGTTCCCGAGCGTTAAGGGATATTTTAGCGGCATAGTTGAGCAGGCCAAAGAGATGGGCTATGTCGAGACGCTGTTGCAGCGCCGCCGCTATTTTGATTTTGCCAATGCGACTCCGATGCTCAAAGCGGCGTATGAACGCGAATCGGTCAATACCGTATTTCAGGGAAGTGCAAGCGATCTGATAAAACTTTCCATGAATACGATCGATGCGATGATCCGTACCGAAGGGCTCCGTGCCCGTATGCTGCTGCAGATTCACGATGAACTGATTTTTGAAGTTGACGAAGCGGTAGCCGAAGAGCTGGCGCACCGGTTTGTCCATGTCATGGAATCGGTAATGGAACTCTGTATCCCGCTCAAAACCTCGATGCACATCGGTAATCACTGGGGCGAGTTAAAATAATTTAGTTATAGCAGGAGCAGTTACTATGGTCGAAAAAATTTTAGCCAATCTTGAAAAATCAAACTTTGTAACTGATACGACATTTATGCAAGCCGTGAGCGAAGTTCTCCACTCTTTAACCCCGATCGTTGAGACCGATCCCCGGTACGATACCTACGGCATACTCGAACGTTTGGTAACGCCGGATCGAATTATCCAGTTTAAAGTCCAGTGGGTGGATGACAGCAACCGCGTACAGATCAACAACGGATACCGCGTCCAGTTTAACAACTCGCTAGGACCCTATAAAGGGGGACTCCGTTTCCATCCCAGCGTGACGATGGGGGTTTTAAAATTTCTGGCGTTCGAGCAGATCTTTAAAAATGCACTCACGGGGTTGCCGATCGGCGGTGCCAAGGGGGGGAGCGATTTTGACCCCAAAGGGAAAAGTGATTTTGAGATCATGAAGTTTTGCCGCGCGTTCATGCGGGAACTGTACCCTTATATCGGTGCACGCATCGACGTCCCCGCCGGCGACATCGGGGTAGGGAGCCGGGAAATCGGGTTTTTGTTCGGAGAATACAAGCGGATAAGCCGAAGCTACGACGGTGTACTCAGCGGAAAACCTTACGCTTTCGGAGGCTCGTTGATGCGTCCGCAGGCTACCGGATACGGCGTCGCCTATTTCGCGGTCGAGATGCTCAAAGAGGAATTGCGCGAATCGCTCGAAGGGAAGATCTGCACGGTCAGCGGTGCGGGGAACGTTGCCCTTCATACGATCGAAAAATTACAGTATTTTCGTGCCAAAGTCGTGACGTGCAGTGACAGCGAGGGGACGATCTATGATCCCGACGGGATTGATATGAAAGTCCTAAAGAGCATCAAGGACGAAGAACGCCGCCGCTCATTGAGAGAGTATATAATGTACGTACCGACGGCAATCTATACGAAAAAAGAGGATTATCCCGACGGCGGGCATGCGGTATGGAGCTATCCGTGTTTTGCGGCGTTTCCGTGTGCGACCCAAAACGAGCTGACCCTTGCGGATGCCAACAATCTCGTACTAAACGGCTGCCGCGCCGTGGTGGAAGGGGCAAACATGCCGACAACCCCCGAAGCTATCGACCTTTTGCAGGGACAAGGCATTTTATTCGCACCTGGCAAAGCCTCCAATGCGGGCGGCGTCGCCGTCAGCGAATTTGAGATGAGTCAGAACGCATCGATGGAAAAATGGGATTTCAATAAAGTTGACCGTAAGCTCAACGAGATCATGCGTCATATCTACAAACGGATTGCTTTGACGGCGAAAGAGTACGGTAAAGAACGTAATTTTGTTGACGGAGCGAATATCGCCGCATTCAAACGGGTCGCCGAAGCGATGCTTCTTGAGGGGATCTAACGATTTGCGTCGCATTAACCCGTATTTACCATAGTGCGACTACAATAGCATTAATTTTATAAGATAGGTAACTGATGAATAAAATACTCTCCATTTTAAGTTCGATGAAAACGATGGCAGCATTGATGCTGGTCTTTGCCGTCTCGATAGGATATGCCACATTCGTCGAAAACGATTACGGTACCATGAGTGCCAAAGCCGATATTTACAATGCACGGTGGTTTGAAGTCCTTTTGGCATTGCTGGCACTGAACCTTGTTTTAAATATTATCCGCTTTAAGATGGCCCGCCGCGAAAAGACGCTGGTCTTTTTGTTTCATGTCGCATTTTTGATCATTCTCGTCGGTGCCGCGGTGACACGCTATATCGGCTATGAGGGGATGATGCATATCCGTGAGGGAGAGAGCTCGGACGTTATACTCAGCAGTGAGCCGTATCTCAGCTTCGCGGTTGAAAAAGGGGGAAAAACGGCTGATTTTCAGAAGAAGCTCTTTCTCTCCAAGCGTTCATCAAACCATTTTGAGCAGGTTTTGAGTACCGGCGCAGAGCCGATTGATGTAAAACTCGACAGCTACATGGGCGATGCACGGTATGAAGCGGTTGCCGACCCTAAGGGCGCTCCGCTGTTCAATCTGATGGTCACCGGTGCGCAGGGAGCGCAGCAGATCACCCTTAAAGAGGGGGAGTTCGTCGAAGCGAACGATGTTGTTATCGATTTTAATTCGACAAAAACGTTTGACAAGCCGGTCGTTGCATTGAGTGTAGAGGGGGACAAAGCGTTTATGACGGCCTCTGTGGATCTGGCGACACTGAGTATGGATACGCAGCAGAGTGCAAAGCTCCCTTCCGGCAAACATGAACTAACCAAACGGACGTTGTTCCAGAGTGCCCAAAGCGGTTTCGTCATGCGCGATTTCTTCCCGAAAGGGTCGGTTAAACTGGTCTCTAAACCCTCGAAAGGGCCGATGATGCAGGGGCATGACGCGCTGACATTGACGCTCAAGCAAGGGGAGAAGCAGGCGACGGTCGAGGTTCTCGGAACGGTAGGGGAAGAAGGGGAAGCGAAAACGGTCGTTTTGGGAGATACCACGGTCAAGGTCTCCTACGGTTCGATCGAACGCCATCTTCCGTTTGCGATCGAGTTGAACGATTTTCAGCTGGAGCGCTATCCGGGATCGATGTCACCGGCATCGTACGCAAGCGAAGTGACGGTGCATGATCCAACGGCAGGGGTAATCATGCCGTTTCGTATCTATATGAACCATATTCTTGACTACAAAGGATACCGTTTCTTTCAATCGTCGTACGATCAAGACGAGCTGGGGACAATCCTCTCCGTCAATCACGATCCGGGGACATGGATCACCTATGTCGGATACCTCTTGCTCGCTATCGGGATGTTCGGTGTGCTGATCGTGAAAAACGGACGGTTTAACGCGTTGAGCGAAAAACTAAAATCTCTTAGCGCCCAAAAGGCGTTGGGACTGGTCGCGGTTGCATTGATGATGTTTACAGCGAACAATGCGGTCGCTTCGGATCAGGAAAACCCGGTCATCAAGACGGCAAAAAGTTTCGATGCGGCACATGCCGAGAAATTCGGCCGTTTGATCGTTCAGGATGCAAGCGGGCGGATGAAACCGCTCGATACCCTTTCCCATGAGATTTTGGCGAAACTTTATCGCAGCGACTCTATTTTGGGGCTGAGCTCCAATCAGGTCGTATTGGGGATGATGCTGCGCCCTGATGCATGGCGCGAGATATCCATGATTCGCACCGGCGGCAACAAAGAGATCAATAAACTCATCGGCCTCCCCGAAAACGCAAAAACGGCAGCCTTTTCCCAATTTTTCGAGGCACCGGACGAGATTACCGGCTACAAATTAAGCGCGTTGGTCGATGAAGCGACGCGAAAAGCCCCCGGCAAGCGTGATAAATTCGACAAAGCCCTTTTGCAAGTCGATGAGCGCGTCAATGTCGCTTATATGGTCTATACCGGATCGTTGATGCGTATGTGGCCGAAGCCGAATGATAAAAACCATAAATGGGATGCGACGATCGAAGCGCTGCAGTCCCTCCCTCCAAAAGAGTCCGAGATGGTCCGTTTGCTGGCCATCGGCTATTTCAGTGCCGTTGATCAAGCGATCAAAAGCGGAAACTGGAGCGAAGCGGATAACGCATTGGCAAAAATCGACAAATACCAGCATTTCATCGGTGCCAGCGTCTATCCGAGTCAGGCCAAAATCGATGTGGAGATTCTCTACAACAAAACGAATATCTTCGAGCAGTTATGGCCCCTTTATTCGATCGTCGGCTTTACCCTGCTGATATTGTCGTTCGTCAAGATCCTCAAACCGGCGTTTAAACTGGAGTGGTTTACGAAAGTGACGTACGGATTGCTGGTCCTTTTCTTCATCGCGCATACGACGGGTCTGATCATGCGATGGTATATCGCCGAGCATGCTCCGTGGTCAAACGGATATGAATCGATGATCTACATCGGCTGGGCGAGTGTATTGGCCGGATTTATTTTCTCCAGCAAATCGGCGATCACCCTCGCGGCGACCGGGATTATGACGGGATTGATCCTGTTTGTGGCTCATTTGAACTGGATGGATCCTCAGGTGACGAACCTGGTGCCGGTGCTTCAGTCATACTGGCTCAGTATCCATGTTTCGATGATTACGGCGAGTTACGGCTTTTTGGGACTCGGAGCGCTGCTGGGGATGATTACGCTGATCCTTTTCATCCTCAAAAAACCGCATAATGAAGCCCGCTTGAATCTGGCAATCAAAGAATTGAACGCGATCAATGAGATGAGTTTGATCTTCGGTCTGGTCCTTTTGACGGTCGGAAATTTTCTCGGCGGTGTCTGGGCAAATGAGAGCTGGGGCCGTTATTGGGGATGGGACCCTAAGGAGACGTGGGCATTGGTGACGATACTCGTCTATGCCGTGGTGATCCATCTGCGGATGATCAAAGGGGCGTACAGCGACTATATCTTCAGCGTCGTATCGCTCTTGGCGTTTACGTCGGTGTTGATGACCTATTTTGGGGTAAACTATTATCTCGCAGGGATGCATTCGTATGCGAAAGGCGATCCCGTACCGGTACCGGATTTTGTCCCGTGGACCTATGCAGTCGTCGCGATCGTGATCGCGCTCGCGTATCCGAAGCGCGTCACAAAATAGCATGAACGATGCGTTAAAAGAGCTTTTTAACGCCTATAAACATCTCCCTGTCGGGGTGATGTTTTTTAAAAACGGGGAACTTTTCTTTGTTAACGACCACCTGCGCGGTGTCTTGCTTGTAGACAACCTCTCCAGTGACGATATCATTCAGATCATTGGCGGCATGATACAGCTGGAATCTCCTTCCCACGCATCACTAATCAAATTTTTACTCCAAAACGACTTTTTTTACTACGGTGATCGTATCGTTCAGATCGAACGGGAAAAAATCGGCGATATCGATATCGTCGTATTGGTCCGATTATCCGATAAAGCAATCGATGCGGTTGATTCGACACAATCGATTCGGCTGATGCGCAGTGAAAAAACTTCGGTATCGTTGGATATCAGTGACGATCAGCAAAAGATTTTGAATAAAGCACTCGGAACATGGGAACACGAGACGTTTCCTTCGATTGTCCTGTACAAAGGGATTCCTATCAAGGGGAATGTCGAAATCCTTGCCGTAGAACAAGGGGAAATGAAGCTGAAAGTTGAAAAAAAACAGCTCATCGGTGCACAAATGGGTACACAGTGGATTGCGGGGAGTAAACGTGATACGATGCTTTCCGCTACGGTATCCCGATACGATTTAAAACAAAGATGTGTATGGCTGAAAAATCTCACGATCATTTCCGAAGGGTTCCATCAGCGGAAGGTTATCCGCTACTATGCCGATGAGAACGACCGCTTTATTATTTCATTCGGCGGAAAAAAGATCTCTTTGCCGCTTCGTCGGGTATCGGAAAAAGGGGTGTCAGTTCACACCGACGATGCCGCGTCATTAGTGACGTTGTCGTCAATAGCGGGGAGAACATTGGATGTTCAACTGGTGTTAGAGGGAAAAACGATCTCGGTTAACGCCGTATGGCTCTATACCATTGCATTGGACTCTTCATTGATGAAGGCGGCCTTTACGATCGGATACGATCTGCATAACGGCGCTATTTTGAGGGAGTGGCTGAACATGAAGCAGCTTAAAATCATCAAAGAGGTTCGAAACTTCGTAGAGATGCTTCCCTCTCCTGAAAGAGAAATGCCTCAGGATTGGGTTATTTAAACCACCCTTTGACTCTTTCAAATGCCGATTCGAACAGACTCTCATGCGGTTTGGACTCGATGCCGAAACTCTCTTGTAGTTTTGAGAGGAGCTCTTCTTGCTCTGACGTGAGTTTTTTAGGGTAGGTGAGGCGGATCTGGGCGATCAGATCCCCTTTGCCGCGTCCGTGCACATCGGCGATCCCTTCGTTGCGGAAACGGTATTGCTGGGAATCTTTGGTTCCGGTTTCGAGTTCAAGGGTCAATTCCCCGGTCAGCGACGGGATCGTAATGTCTTCTCCCAATACCGCCTGGGTGAAAAATACGGGGACTTCCAGATAGACATCATTTCCGCTTCGGATAAAATGGTTGTCCTCTTCGACTTCAAACGTCACGTACAAGTCGCCTCGCACACCCGCTTTCCCTATATTGCCGCGTCCTGATACCCGTAAACGGTTTCCGGTGTCGATACCGGCAGGAACTTTGACGGTGACACTCTCTTTGGTCTCCGCATAGCTCTTCCCTTTACAGTCGGGACATTTGTCACTTGCCATCGTCCCCTCGCCGTGACACGCAGGGCAGGTCTGGGAAAAGGTCATAAACCCCTGGCGTACGTATACCTGTCCTTTCCCGCCGCATTGGCTGCAGCTGGTGACTTTTCCATCTTTGGCTCCGGTCCCTTTACAGGTCTTGCATGAGTTTTTAGTGGTAAAGGTGATCTCTTTTTCGCATCCGAAGACCGCTTCTTTGAAGCTGATACGTATTTCGATCCCCATATCAAGAGGAAATTTGTCACTCGGTGCACGCGATTGACGTCGTCCTCCGCCGCCAAAACCGTTGAACATCTCTTCGAAAATGCTTCCGAGATCGTCAAAGCCTCCGCTGCTTCTGCGTCCGCCGCCCCCTTGCAGACCCTCTTTCCCGTAGCGGTCATAGACAGCGCGCTGTTGATCGTCGCTTAGGATCTGATAGGCTTCGTTGCAAAGTTTGAATTTATGTTCTGCGGTCGGATCACCCGGATTACGGTCCGGATGGTATAGTTTAGCCATTTTGCGGTAGGCTTTTTTGATTTCATCTCCGTTAGCACTTTTACTGACTTCCAGAATTTCATAATAGCTCATTTCTTCCACGCAGTAACTCCATCAATATATGTTTTTTGCGAATTATACCATACCAAAAAGAGTGTTAGCTTAATTGAGTCATAACGACTAAAGTATTAAACACTCAACTCTTTGCTACAATACGTCTATGAAACGTTCTCTAGAGAAATTTAACCGCCTCGTCGATGCCCTTCAACAGCTCCCTACAATCGGGCAAAAATCGGCAACCCGTTTAGCCTATCACATGGTGATGAACGACAGTTTCGGTGCGCTCAAACTGGCCCATGCGATCGAAAATGCCATTGCATCGCTGAAAAAGTGCCGTTCTTGCGGAGGACTGAGCGAAGATGAATTGTGTTCGATATGCAGCGATGAACGGCGAAACCACGAACTGCTGTGTATTGTCGAAAATGCCAAAGATATTCTGATGTTTGAAGAGAACGGCCTTTTTGACGGGCGCTATTTCGTCCTCGAGAGTCTTGACGATCTGGATATCACCCATTTGCAGGACGTGGTTAGAAGCGGAATCCGCGAAGTGATCTTTGCTTTAACCCCATCCATCGCCAATCACGGGATCATGCTCTATATCGAGGATAAGCTTTCGGGATGTGATATCCGCTTCAGCCGTATCGCCCAAGGGGTTCCGACCGGAGTCAGTCTGGAAAACGTCGATATCCTCTCTCTAACCAAAGCGCTGGAAGATCGGGTGAGTATTTAGTTCTTTTTAGCGAGCAGAGCGTTGGATCAGGGGCCATTTTTGGTTGTTTTAACATAAAATATAGCTTCCATCTTTTATAATTGCCTAATTTTTTTTGCGTATATTCCCAACATTTATTACGTTTTCCCCTAAAGGGGCTAGCGTAGCCAACGGGATTTTATTTTTTTGGTATTTAAATTTAACAAATAAAGGAGACGACATGCAAATCAGCGGTGCACAGATGGTTATCGAAGCACTCATCGCCGAGGAAGTCGAAGTAGTATTCGGCTATCCCGGCGGAGCGATCATGAACGTCTATGATGAGATTTACAAACAGCGCTCATTTCAGCATATTTTGACCCGTCACGAACAGGCGGCAGTCCACGCGGCGGAAGGGTATTCGAAGGCTTCGGGAAAAGTAGGGGTGGCGATGATCACCTCCGGCCCGGGATTTACCAATGCCGTGACCGGTATCGCCGATGCCTACATGGATTCGATCCCTCTCGTCGTCATCAGCGGCCAAGTACCGATGTCACTGATCGGTACCGATGCATTTCAGGAGATTGATGCGGTCGGTATCAGCCGCCCGTGTACCAAGCACAATTACCTGGTAACTGACGCGGCCGATCTGCCGCGCGTGTTGAAAGAGGCATTTTATCTTGCCCGAACGGGACGCCCGGGACCTGTCCATGTCGATATCCCTAAAGACGTTACGGCCCAGATCGCAACCTTCGATTACTCCAAAGAGGTTGCGTTGGAGACCTATAAGCCGACCGTAAAAGGAAATGCCCGCCAGATCAAAAAAGCGATCGAAGCGATCGCATCGTCTAAACGTCCGCTGTTGTATCTCGGAGGAGGGATTATCAACTCCAACGCTGCGGAATTGGTGCGCGAGTTTTCCGGCATGACTCAAATCCCGGCGGTCGAGACATTTATGGCACGCGGAACACTGCGCTATGACGATCCGCTCCTGATCTCGATGCTCGGGATGCACGGTTCGTATGCGGCCAATATGGCGATGTCCGAGACCGACCTTGTCATCGCCTTGGGGGCACGTTTTGACGACCGCGTTACCGGAAAGCTCTCCGAGTTTGCCAAAAATGCGCAGATCATCCATGTCGATATCGATCCGGCGAGTATTTCGAAACTGGTCAATGCCCATTATCCGATTGTCGGCGATGTTAAAAACGTCCTTGAAGCGATGATCCCTCTGGCAAAAGAGCAGATCGACCCGGCGCGATATGAACAATGGCACAAGACGATCGGTAATTTCAACAAGCTCCATCCGCTAAGTTATAAAGAGGAGGGGGACCGTATCAAACCCCAATGGGTCGTTGAACGGATCGGGCAGCTGTTGGGCGATGGTGCCAATATCTCAACCGACGTCGGACAACACCAGATGTGGAGTGCGCAGTTCTATCCGTTTACCCGCCCGCGCCAATGGATCAGTTCCGGCGGTCTCGGTACGATGGGCTTCGGTTTTCCCGCAGCGCTTGGGGTGAAACGTGCCGATATGGAGCGTGTGAGCATCAATATCACGGGTGACGGCTCCATCCTGATGAATATTCAGGAACTGATGACGGCGGTAGAGTACAAACTCCCGGTCATCAACGTCATCTTAAACAACAACTTTTTGGGGATGGTGCGGCAGTGGCAGACGATGTTCTACGACAAACGCCATTCCCAAACCGATCTGTCGTTGCAGCCTGATTTTGTCAAGCTGGCAGAGAGCTTCGGGGGGATCGGATACCGTGTTACGACCAAAGAGGAGTTTGACGCGGCACTGAAAGAGGCGGTAGAGAAAAATGTCGTCGCGATCATCGATGTCGTCGTCAACCGTTTTGAGAACGTATTGCCGATGGTTCCGGCAGGCGGATCGCTCTTTAATATGATGTTAGAGTACAAGGAGAAATAATGGATCAGGAACGACGCGTTATTTCCGTTATTGTTATGAATGAGGCGAGCGTATTGTCTCGCATCTCAGGTCTTTTTTCAGGGCGCGGCTACAATATCGAATCGTTGACGGTAGCTCCGATCCCCGATTCAAAGTATTCGCGTATCACGATCGTCACGGCCGGATCGGTTCGGGTAATCGAGCAAATCACGAAACAGCTGCATAAATTGATCCCCGTATTGAAAGTCTACGAGCACGCCGATCTGGTAGAAAAAGAGATGGCGATGGTCAAAGTTCCGATGAGCGAATCTCTCGGTGACATCGAAGCGCTTTCACATGCCTACAACGGGCGGATCGTCAATGTCGGAAGCGACACGTTGATCGTTATGGTTGCGGATGAACCGATGCGGGTCAGCCACTTTTTGGAAGCGATCAAACGGTTCCATCCCAAAGAGATCGTTCGCAGCGGCTCTGTCGCACTCGAACGTTAAGGAAGTGTATGAGACTAAATGAAATAGCGGCGTTGATCGGTGTTGAATACAGCGGCGCAGAGATCGAAATCTCATCAATGAATACCCTCAAAGACGCGAGTGAAAACCAGATTTCATTTTTGTCGGACAGCAAATACGAAAAAGATCTCAGCACTACAAAGGCGGCGGCGGTTATCCTTCCGGCAGGCAAAGTATCGCTTCTCCCCGAAGGGGTTGTCGCGCTCGCCTGTGATGAGCCGTATTTGAGTATCGCGAAGCTCTCGCGCTATTTTGCCAAGCCGGTCAATGACGAGACGACTTCTCCTGTCGTCGGCGAAAAGAGTGTGGTCTATCCGACAGCCCATATCGAAAACGGGGCGGTGATCGGATCGAACTGTACGATCATGAGCGGTGTCTATGTCGGAACCAATGTGCGCATCGGAGACAATGTGATTCTTTACCCCAATGTCGTTGTATACCGCGATTGTATCATTGAAAATAATGTCATGATCCATAGCGGAACCGTTATCGGAAGTGACGGCTTCGGGTATGCCCATACGAAAACAGGCGAACACGTTAAGCTTTTCCAAAACGGAAACGTCGTTATCGAAGAGGATGTGGAGATCGGGGCAAATACGACGGTCGATTGTGCCGTATTCGGCTCTACCCTTATCAAAAAAGGGACAAAAATAGACAATCTGGTCCAAATCGGACACAACTGTGTTGTCGGTGAATACTCTATTATGGTCTCCCAATCGGGCCTAGCAGGCTCGACGACGCTCGGCCGTAATGTCGTCATGGGTGGGCAAAGTGCAGCTGCCGGACATCTCACCATCGCTCCGTTTACGACATTGGCAGCCCGCTCAGGTGTTACGAAAAGTATCACTAAGGGGGGAATTTATAGCGGCTTTCCCCTTATGGAACATAAATTATGGCTGAAACTTCAAGCCAAACTCGCTAAGATATTGCAATCTTAACGATCGGAGGGGAAGGATGAAGATTGGGCTGTTGACCTTGGCAGTGGCCGGAACCTTGATGGGGGCCGACACGGAACCGAGCAATATACGCATGCCCGATATCGTTCTTGATGCGATCCGGCATTGTGAATGTTTGGTAGAGCAAGGGGCATGTAATCCCCATGTCATCCGTATCAACGCAATCGAAGATGCCCAGCGTGCTCAGGCAGCGGGATTCGGTGTCAGCGGACATCTGATCCGATGTGCATCGATCAATGAGTGCAGTGCGCAGGCGCAGGCATTGATTGACGGCGGAATCACCAACCTCGATCTCGGTCCTTATCAGATCAATTACAAATATCATCCCAATCCGGTACTTAACGAATATTTTGACGATGCCAGTGCACGCGAACATGCCAATGAAATTTTGACAAAATTGGTAAAAAGTTTTGGTTATTCGTGGGAGACATTAGGGCGTTATCACCATTTCAGCGCTACCGACCGCAGCCGCAATGAACGCTACTATCGCAAAATGTACGCGTATATCTACGGGAACAGCACCAAAGCAGAAGGTTCGGAATAATTTTTTAAGATTGCTTTCGTTAAACTCTTTCCTATATCATAATATTTAGGAGCGCGCATGAGTAACGGAGCAACGATCATTCAAGAGATCCCTTTAGACGGTACAAAAAAAGGGCTTATCAGTGTCAGTAAAATCGATGAGCCGTATGGAACGGGAAGCGAAAGTGTAGCTAGTATCGGTATTTCACTTTCCGGTGACGCTAAAAGTCCCGAATGGAAAGTTCATATACCGATGGGTAATATCGATGCTCTCGTAGAAGCACTGAAATCCATTAAATAAAAGGAACCGGAGCTTTTTTCGCTCCGAGAGACCTTTCGTACGGCAGGCCGAAACTTGCCAGCATTGAATATTTTACTTCTGATTACCGTTTTGCAGCAACAAAAGCAGCGATTCGTTTGATCCCTTCTCGGATACTTTCGATATCGGTCGCAAAGCTGAAGCGGAAATATCCTTCGCTTCCGAATCCGACACCCGGCACGACGGCTATCCCTTGCTCTTCCAATAGTCCTTTACAAAATTCCATAGAATCGTTGCTGACCGCTTTGATGTTTACAAACAGATAAAATGCTCCGGCCGGCGAAAGGACGGAGAGGCCGTCGATCTCATTAAACAGCTTTACCGCTTCGTCGCGCCGTGCTTTAAATGCGACGCGCATTGCTTCGATGTCGGCATCTGCAGCGCCGTTGAGTCCCGGTACAGCGGCTTTTTGGGTGATGCTGTTAATATTCGACGTACTTTGGCTTTGCAATTTTTTGGTCGCCTGGATCAGTTCGGTATTGGCAGCGGCCATATACCCGAAACGCCATCCGGTCATCGCAACCGATTTAGAGAGGCCGTTGATCGTCACCGTGCGCTGAAACATATCGTCGCTCACTGCAGCGGCAGAAGCAAATTCTCCGTCATAAACGAGTTTTTCGTACATTTCATCGCTTGCAACTATGACATTTGTCCCTTCCAATACTTTACCAAGGGCAGTCAATTCTTCACGTGAATAGACCGCACCGGTCGGATTGGAAGGAGAGGTCAAAATCAACATTTTTGTTTTGGAAGTGATCGCATGTTTAAGCTGGTCTGGGGTGATTTTGAATCCGCTTTCATCATCGGTCATAATCTCGATGACGGTACCGCCGCAGTATTGGATGAGCTCGGGATAGGTTACCCAGTAAGGTGCCGGGATGATGACTTCGTCGCCGGACTGGATCGTCGCTGCAAAGAGATTATAGAGGGAGTGTTTCGCCCCGTTGCTGACGATGATCTGATTGGGTTTGTACTCCAGACCGTTGTCACGTTTGAGTTTCAAGGCGATTGCCGCTTTGAGTTCAGGGATACCGTCAACGGCGGTATATTTCGTAAAACCGGCATTGATAGCCGCAATTGCCGCATCTTTGATCACTTGAGGTGTATCAAAATCGGGTTCGCCGGCAGAAAAACTGAGGATGTTTTTCCCCTGTGCTTTTAACTCTTGTGCGAGTGTGGTAATAGCGATGGTAATCGATTCGGAGAGTGTATTGACGCGATCGGTTAGCATGTTGCAGCCCTTGTAAAAAATTTCGGAATTATAACACGGAAATATCTAAAAATTGCGGTTTTCCCGTATGAAAACCTTGGGCATAGGTGATTCCCATGTCGGTTACGGTTTGAAATATCTCTTCGGATGCAACATACTCAGCGACGGTATCGATACCGATTTTACGTGCAAAATCGACGATTGCTTCAACAACGATGCGGTGGCGGGAATTTTCATTGATCGATTTGATCAGGGAACCGTCAATTTTGAGGATATCGACATTGAGATTTAAGATGTTTTCATAATTCGAATACCCTGTGCCGAAATCATCGATGGCGATTTTTGCACCGAGTGATTTCATCCGGATGATAAAAGATTCCACTTCTTCAAAATTTTCGATCCCTTCGGATTCGAGTATCTCAAAAATCACACGATCAGCAGTGCCGGTCTGTCGAAGGATGTTTTCGATGGTCGTGACGGTTCGATGATCAAGAATATCGCTGCTGGAGAGATTGATGGAAAATTGTTCTTCCCGCGTCGCGAAGAGATTGCAGGCTTGGTAGACAACCTCTTGGGTGATATGGTGGTAGAGTTTTGTTTTTTGGGAAATCGGCAGGAAATCGTACGGCCCGATCAGGGTGCCGTCTTCGTTGCGAATACGTACCAATGTCTCATATTTTTCGATTTTACCCGTTTCGCATGAAATGATGGGTTGGTACTGGCAGATGATGCGGTGCTCTACCAATGCCTGTCGAATCTGGGCTGACATGGCAATATTGGCCTGATATTGTGCCTCTATCCCCTCTGAATGGTCATAGATCGAAAACGGAAGTTTGAACGAACGTGCTTTGTTCAAGGCGACGTCGGCATGAATCAGCGGTTTATCGCTATCGATTGCGACCCCAACGGTTGCCCGTACATGGACGGTCTCCTCGGCAATCATAAAGAGTTTCTCGCTAAGCAGCGAGAGGAGGTTCTCTATATCGTGGCAAAATTGTTCCGATGATGTCCCCTCTTTGAGACGAAATGCAAATTCGTCACCGCCGATACGGTACGGACTCAGTTTCATCTCCTGCAGCCACAAACCGATTTGGCGAAGAAGCCAGTCCCCCGAATCGATACCGAAGAAATCGTTGATCTCTTTAAAATCGTCAATGTTTAAGATCGCGACGGTGCTGGAAGACCTTTGCGAGAGATCTTCTTGCAGTTTGAAACGGTTTGGGAGAGTCGTGAGGTTGTCATAATAGAGATGGCGCGTGACTTCATGCGTTTGTTCGGCAACTTTGACCTCCAGCTCACTGTTGATCGACTGAAGCTGATGCGAATAATCCATGACACTTTGTTGCATGGTTTCAAAAGCATGGACGATTTGGGTAAATTCTCTCTGTGCATAAGGGATCTCAAACACGATGGATTGGCCCGGTATGTAATTGCGCACTTTTTTTGCGATCAGTTTAATCGGCAGCAACAGACGATTGATCCAGATAAGCATCAGCCCTAGGATCATCAATACACCGAACAAAATCCATCCGTAAAAAAGGTAGAATCGGTGCATGGTTTTGGTGAATTCTTCGCCGGAATAGGTGAGGATGACCGTTCCGATAGGCTTGTGCGAAGAGGGTTCTGTCAGATTTTTAGTGATCTGGATAGACTCATTCAAAGAGACGATGCCATGCTGGTGATAATTATGGATAATATTGCCATTCAGATCCATCACTTCCAATGCGATAACTTCGTTAAGCCGGGTAACCGACGAGAGCTTTTCCCCCATATCCCGTATTCCTAAAAAGAGCGAAATAGCGATGGAGGGTTCAACGGCATCTATCAACAGCGAGGCTTTCTCTTTTTGGGAATTTATGGTCAGATCACGGACAATCATATAGGTGATCGATGTAATGACAGAAAAAACGATCACGGCAGCGATAATCAACGTAAAGATGATTTTGGTAGAGAGGCGGGCATTATTTAAACGGTTCATTAAATGAGTCTCGCGATTTGGAATAAGGTATCGTTGAAACGGAATTTACCGGCTTTTAAAACGTTTTTATTGATATAGATTACCGTGGTGCGTTCGATGGCGATGGATCCTAATATCCCATGCTCCAGCGCAGAAGTATCGTATGAAAATGTCGGGATAGTGTTGGATATTCCCCATGCCCCGATGCGAGTGACGGTAGAGGTACTCGTCGCAGTGACATAGACAAAAGCTATATCATGCTGTTTCATAAGATCATCAACGGAGATGGCGACTGCATTAAACATGAGATTTGCGACTTTACCGTTATAGTATTGGTTGATCTTGTCGGCGATGGCTTGGGCATTGGATTTATGGCTGCCCTCATAGACGATTCCCAATAGGGATGTTTTTGAGGTATTATCAGAAGAAACTTGTGCATTGAGTGCCATGATTTTAGGGATCATCCGAATATGTGCATTGATGAGCACATTCTCTTCTGCATGCCCAAACAGCATTATGGCCAGAATCAATACAATAGAACGGATCAATATTTCCATCCCGTTCGTATCCAAAAACTGCGGTCGGATACAGGATAATCATCTCTATAGGTTCCGGCTTCGGCAGGATACCGTACGATCGTATCGGCGATATTTTTCACGATGCTCTGTACGTACCATCCGTTCCGGGTATCCATATTCCATCCGATGGCTAGATCGAGGGTGTTGTACGACGCCATCTCATTTCGCAGATCGTTATAGCGCTGTTTGGTTCCGACATAGTGCCAAACTCCCCCCACACACCACTCATCGGTTAGATCGTATGAATATGCCGCTTTGATCAGATGCGATGCGGTATTGGGAAGGGAAACTTTCATCCCGTTAATATCTTGCGCCTCTCCATGAATGTAGCTGTAGGAGAGAGAAACGGTATCCTCCGGAGTGAATCTCCCATGCAGTTCGCCCTCTGCCCCTCGGGAAATGCTCTCTCCGTAGTTTTGAAACTGACCGGTCCGATCACGCACGATTTGATCCGAATTGGAGAGATAAAAGAGATTTAACCCGGCCGTGAGATTGGTACCAAGTTTTCGCAGGTATTGGGCATCAATCGAATAGACATGCTCGTGAGAAAGGGCAGGATTTCCGGTTCCGTAAGGGCTGGGGGTGAGGTATTTCTCTTGAAAAGAGGGGTACCGTTCACCTGTGCCTCCCATCACTTTAAAGATATCGTTGTATGTTGGCTGATAAACGATTGCCGCACGTCCGTAGGTGTCGGATTTAATATCGGAAGTACGTATCGTCCCTAAGGTCAATGCGACGGCTGTCGTGTCGCTAAGGGTGATCATATCGGTAAGATAAAGATTGGTCGTTTGCCGCTTTGCACTGTTGGCATCGATAAATGCCCGGGAAGTATCCGTATAATCGACCATACCGACTCCGGTACTCTTATTTGTCGTAATGGAATAGGAATCGACGGCTTTATCCCATGTGGATTCGGCTCCGGCCGTAAGACGATGGGACTCGAAACCGTTGTAATGGAGCGATGCGCCGCCGTTGATACGGCGGCTTTTGATCATCAACGATGCCCAATAGCCATCCGGCAAGAGGATTGAATTGTAAACAAATCCTGGGGGAAGAGGGCGTGTATCGCTTTTCCAGCTATTTTCCATAACGGAGGTTTTGAGAACGATCTCCGCATCCGCGGAGAGGGGAACCGTGTATTTGCCCTGAACATACCAGGAGGGCTGTTGCAGTTTCCCGTCTTCATTCGGGAGAATGTTGAGATTGCCGAATGCGCTGCCGCTTTCATACTCATTGTATCGTCCGCGTAAATCGAATCCGCCGTTTTGATAGGCGATGCCAAAACCGCTTTGTTTCATCCCCAATTGAGCATATCCGCTGCGCCCTATCGCGTCTGTGACAGTGACGGGAGTCTGCTGGTCGTGACGTTGCGTAAATGCGTCCAGGGAGAGTTTCCACGTCTCCCCTTTATAGTTTGCCCATCCTCCTGCGCCGCTGCCATTATCGCTGCCGGCGGATGCAAAAACAGAGCCGGTAGCGTTGTCTTGCGGATCGGAGAGCGCATGGGTGATCACGTTGATCGTTCCGGCATATCCGTTAACCCCTTCGATAAAACTCCCTGAACCGCGGACGACTTCGATTCGGTCAATCAGCTCGATCGGCAGATCAAGATACGAGTTGTAATTGCTAAAAAGGTCGTCATTGACGACAAACCCGTCGATGACCAGAGTGGACTGTCCGTAAGCGGTGGGATTCGAACCGCGAAAAATAGGAGTACGGTTGTTCATCGTATTGGTCGCCATATCGACACCGGGGACGAGGATAAGAGCTTCGCCAAGCGTTTTGATACCAAGTTTGGAGAGCTCGTCTGCGTGAAGAACAAAGAGGATAAAAGGCTGGTAATCGACGTTCTGATTCGTCTGGGCTGCTATCAGTGCCGTTTGGACCATATCGTCGTTGAGGGAAGCGATAATCGGTGTGTCAGAAGCATTTAATGAAAACGCAATGAGCGGCAGTACGTATATGGAGAATTTCACATAGCCCTTTCGAATATAAAGTCTCTCATATGTAACGATTTGACTAAAAAACATGACATACAATTATTGTTCTAATCAAATAAAACAGTTTTGTTTTTTCCCGCTTGTTTTGCACGGTAGAGTGCATCATCGGCACGGGTGATAAAACCATCGACCGAATCATTGATATGGTGAATGGTGACACCTACGCTGACCGTCATCTGGATGGTTTTTCCTGAATAAATCAAATGGCTGTTCTCTATTTTAGATCGGATTTTATCGGCAATGCTAAAGGCTTGGTCATGTTCGCATCGGTTTAAGACGACGGCAAACTCTTCTCCGCCATAGCGATAGACTTTGTCCCCTGTCCGAATGATCGATTTAATGCTTTGTCCCATAAAATAGAGTACTTTGTCTCCGGCTACATGACCGTACGTGTCGTTCAGAGATTTGAAGTTATCGGCATCAATCATCATCAAAACGACGGAAAGCGCTTTGGATTGCCCAGCTTCGATGATAGTTTCCAGATCATCGATAAGCCCCTTGCGATTGGTCACCTGCGTGAGCGGATCGGTGATGCTCTCCGTGATCGCTTTATCCAGTTCATGGGTCAGGTCATTGATCTTCGATTGTGCTTTTTTAAGTTCATTGGACATCTCACTGCCCAGTTGTGAAAGACCGCTTACGAGTTCAGTACATCGTTCTCCGTCATGTTGGCTTGCTTTGGTCACATAATCGTCTTGCAGTTTGGCAACATGAGAGATATCGGAGTGGGTCTCTACAAAAGATTTGACGGAGCGTTGTGCGATAGTGAGATAGTTGCAATTTGTGCAGTGGTCTTTTCCGGACCCGCTCTCTTTTTTCTGTATATCTTTTAATGCTTGATCGGCTTGCTGAGCGAAAATTTCATCAAAATATTTTTTATAATTACCAGGGAAAGGAGGAATCCGTAATGCACGCATCGTTGCGATCGTCTGATCGTGAATCTCGGTTATTTTGTCAAATGCTAAATCATCACTCATCCGAAGTCTCTTTGTCTGTTAAATTATCGCTCAATTGTACCATTTTTAAGGAGGATTCGTTGGGTATAATTTCGAGAAAGGAGTTTATATGTTTTTTGAACCGGGATTTTTAGGGACACGTGCCGCTTTTTTTATGGATATGGTGACTCTCTATTTCGCAGTGCTCCCTTTTTTATTGGGAATGTCGATACGTCAGGCAGTTATCGGAAAAATCCGATCCCATTACCGGTCTCAGTTTGTGATTCTGGGACTCACCCTTATTATGGTTATTATATTTGAACTCGGAGTACGCCTTACCGGCGGATTTATGGAATATGTAAAATTGTCTCCGTTATCGTACGATTTTTTGCTGATATATCTGGCCGTACATATTTTCATTGCCCTGATGGCAGTGGGCGGATGGATATATCTCATTATCACTTCGTACCGTACGTACATGCAATACGGCGAAGAGGCGATGGGTAAACACCGACGAATGGGTAAATGAATATTTGCGGCACTGACGCTGACATCGGTAATGGGGTGCAGTATCTATCTTTTTTTATTTTTGATGTAAGAGGGATTCGTGTATCGGTATTTTTACCGGGCTATTAGGCTATAAATGGTAGAATTCTAAATGATACAAACACTACCGATTGAAACCTTTTTAGAGTCGCTTAATACATACGACCTTATTATAGACGCCAGAAGTCCGCATGAATTCGACGAGTCTCATATACCGTCAGCCAAAAATTATTATGCGCTCAATGATGAAGAACATCGTCAAGTGGGGACTGCCTACAAACAAATCTCCCCTTTCGAAGCGCGGGTACAGGGGGCATCGTTCGTCTGCCTGAACGCAGCTCGTCATATTCACGATATCTATCCGGCCTTTACCCCCAATTCAAAAATCGCCATCTATTGTGCCCGCGGCGGTATGCGCTCCTCCTCACTGGGGACAATTTTTTCCAATATAGGCTATCGGATCGACCGTGTTATCGGCGGATATAAAGCATACCGGGCATTTGTAACCGGATATCTGGAAAATCTCCCCCCTGTGAATTTCATCACCCTTTCGGGGAATACGGGATGCGGCAAAAGTGACCTCCTCAATGAGCTGGAGAATGTGATCGATCTTGAAAAAATGGCGAACCACTACGGTTCGGTATTCGGTGATGTCAACGGTACTCAACCCACCCAAAAAGAGTTTCAGAACCGTCTCGTCCATGCCTTGTTGGCGTTAAAGCCGGACAGAGGTGCGTTTGTCGAAGCCGAAAGCAAGAGGATCGGAAAAATTACTCTGCCCGGTGCCCTTTATAAGCAAATGGAGTCGGGATACCGCATTGAGATTACGGCTCCGCTGGAACAGCGTGTGGAGAGGATCATGCGGATGTACGATGCGATGGATGAGCCCTTTTTTACCGAGCGGATGGAGCGGATATCGCCGTATATCAGCCGCGATGACAAAGCATCGGCTATCGCGGCATTTGAGAGGAGTGATCTCGCATCGGTAGCTGAAATCTTGTTGACACAATATTACGATAAAGTCTACAAAATCACGATCAAGCCGGATATCACACTCTGCAACGACGACCTTTCCAAAACACTTGAAACGCTAAAAGCGGTGCAATTGGAGCGAAAAATATGAAAGAAAAAATCTGCCTCATAGAGACAAACTTTAGTGCCACAGCGGCTAGCGGAGGCAAGGGGATTTCATTCCCTTGGAGGTCATAATTATGAACAACAGCGCTAAATTGACGAAGTTCGTACGTGCTTCGGGATGTGCCGCCAAACTCTCCCCCGGATCGCTGGAAAACGTCACTTGTCATCTGAAATCGTTTCACACAGATATGCTCGTCGGGTTTGAGGGGAACGAAGATGCGGGGGTTTACCGTATTAACGAGACCCTTGCAATGGTACAGACGGTCGATTTTATCACTCCCGTGGTGGATGACCCGTATGTCTACGGCCAGATTGCGGCGGCCAACTCTCTGAGCGACGTGTTTGCGATGGGAGGGGATGCAAAAACAGCTCTCAATCTTGTCGGATTTGACGGCAAAAACCACCCGACCGAAGTGCTGAGCGAGATTCTGCGCGGCGGTGAGAGCAAGGCACACGAGTGCGGCGCGGTGATCATCGGGGGGCATACGATCGAGACTCCGGAGATGCTTTATGGGCTATCGTGTACCGGATTTGTCCATCCGGATAAAATATTGCGCAACAATACGGTAGAGGAGGGGGATCTAATCGTCTTGACGAAACCTCTCGGACTGGGAATTTTGATCACCGCGATCAAAGCCGATCTTTTGGATGAACCTGCCGTCCTCAAAGTGGCCGAGACGATGCGTACTCTCAACTATAAAGCCTCGTTGATCGCACGGGAGTTTGATGCCCATGCGTGTACCGATGTGACGGGATTCGGTTTTTTGGGCCATTTGGCGGAAATGGGCGGAGAGAAGAAAACAATCGAAGTGGACGCCGGTGCCGTACCGTTTCTTCCCGAAGCGATGGGGATGGCATCGATGGGGATCATCCCCGCCGGAAGCTATGCGAACAAAGAATATCTGGAACCGAGAGTACGTTTCAAACGAAACATCGGATCCGATATGGAGATGATCCTTTTTGACGCGCAGACATCCGGGGGGCTTTTGATCTGCGCAACTGCTGAAAA
>Ga0265297_10003079_pt1 | contig 31358 bp, 46 predicted proteins | sample Munlanlwell13791_FD_192502 | JGI IMG/M metagenome (GOLD analysis project Ga0265297, IMG submission 192502) | Leachate microbial communities from a municipal landfill in Southern Ontario, Canada - Leachate well 137-91 | ecosystem: Engineered > Solid waste > Landfill > Unclassified | place...
CTTAACAATCTTAACTGAGACAACATATAGTTGTGAAACACATATGCAACCGAACCAGCTTGAGTAGTTGCCCAAGAAGGTCTTTCTCCAGGTACTTGAAAGAACATCTTTTTTCTTGAACCTTCCAACACACCCATTCTCATTTCAAGCTCAGGTATGGCACCAGTCTTTAGTGCTTTTTCTAGTGAACCCTCATCCACAAACATACCGTAATCATTTAAGAAAGACTGGGCTTTTATGTCTGATGGGTTCTTCTTTAGCAGTTCAAAGGCTCTATTGATAGCTGAGAAAGAAGCCCTTGCTGAACGCAAAATCCCTCTTTTCTCTGAGGCTTCCATACCAATCCAGTTGAGCCATTTCTCTGCAAAATCTGATGCTTTAAACTCATCACCAATTTTACCTCTCAAATTATCTATACCTATTCCTTTAAGTAGGGTGTCATTGGCTTTGTTGTTGGCATCCCAAACGCCTCTCCAACCATTGTCCAAGTATGAGTTCACAAACCCCTGCATTTCATTGGCTACAGTAGTTAACGGACTTAACTTGGACGAAACCATAGACTGTTTTAAAAATGAAAACACTTTAGATAAGTCCGTGTAATTTCCAGACTTACCAATTATTTTATTTAAATACTCCTCACCAATATTAGAAATGTGAATCTGCTCTTTTAAGGACTTGCCCTGTAGAGCCATATCACTCACAAGTTTTCTGGCAATCTCTGCATTCTTACCAAACTCGTCAATAACCCCAAATCTTCTTGAGGCTTCATTTTCCCAGGAGAGAATTTCATCCAGTGGGTTCATTCTGTACTTGTCTGGCAAGTCTTGGAGAACTCTTGGAAACTCAAAAGCACCCTTACGTTGAGACCTTTTAACTGAGTTCTTTAATATATTCAAAGCCTCATTCTTCGTTATTCCCTTCTCTTTGGCGATTTCCGAAACTATTTCGCTACTGTCTGTAGCATGGCTAAAGGCTTCTTTACCTTCTTCATTTAAGTATCTTGGGTAGTAGTTGGTTATCTTTTCTTCAACCTGAGTTTTGTCTGCCCATTCCCCAAAAAGGTATCTTAACTGCTGAGATACTTTAGCGGTTCTTTCGTTTAGTGGTGCAGCCTTACCCTCAACAATTTGTCTAACATTTAACAATTCCTCTGGGGTTAACAACTTTAATCCCATGTCCTGATTTGCTTTGATAAGTTCATCCTTTGCCCCAAGTGATTTGTATATGGCTCTCCTACCTCTAGCAACAAGTTCTTTTCCAAACTTTCCATATGTTTCCACAACATCAGACTCGAATGAGTATGGAAAAATTCTTGTAGCCTTTCTAGTTACGTCCTGCACTCTTTCAGTTAGAGTAGGTTTCTCCATGTTATCCACATCAATGCTACTGGTGTCAATTAAAGCCTCGCCAGAATCTACCTTTTTTGCAATATCCTCTGGTAAGTTTTGAATTAGTTTGTCTGTAGTAGTTGTTGGCACATCCACAGGAACACTCTCCTTAAAAGCAACAAATGGAGATTCAACCTGTTTAGCAGATGTTTGTACGGCATTATTTATTGCTGTATCTATGTCTATTTCTTTTGGTGGGGTTGGTACAACCAACAAATCCTTTTTAGTTGGTATCTTCTTAGCAAAATCTATTAAGTCAGTAGGACTTTGCGTGTCTATCTCAAAACCGTTTTCATTTAATGCCTGGGCAACCTCGTCCCACTTCATAGCACCGTTTTTAGAAGCCCATCTGTCGTATGAGTTTAGTACGGAAAGTGGGTCAGATACCCTACTCCCAACTAAGTTAGATATTCTTTTTAGATAGACTACTTCTTGGGTAGCCCCAGCACGGTCAATACCATCCATCATAGCCTTCTTAACCTCACGAGCCATAACAGAAGCATTGAAGTCATCAAACTCTCTTATGTTGTTGGCAGTGTCGAGAACAAGGTTAGCGATAGCTTTTTTATCTATCTTGTATGAATAGTCGTTTACAAAAGCGTCTATATATTCGGATATAATCTTGCCTGTTTCTGTTGCACCCTCGTCATCTAACCTAGAAACTTTCTCTGCAGCATCAACTACCAACTCTTTTAAGTCAGATGTTGGCACCACAGTTGGCTCATCCAAGTAACCAGAGATACCTTGTGCCTTTATCATTTCTGCTGTCTGTCGTGGGGATGAAACTTCTAAGTAGTCTGGGTAGCCCTCGTATGTAGTACCATACTTTTTGGCTAGATTTTTCCATTCATCAGAACTGAAGAATGCTCTAGTGTTGTCGTCAATGGGTTTGTTACCTTTTAAAATGTCAACAAAGTCTTGTTTGGAAATCTTGGCAACATCGTTGTCCAGTACCTGTTTAACTCCACTATCAGCCATATCTGCAGCATTTTCAATTACTCTAGTACCAACCCTAGAAAACACCTTGTTTGTGACATCTTTAGATAAATTGAATATTGGTTTTAGTACAAAGTTTTTTGCACCTTTTAAGCCTAGCTCCATTGCTCCAGAAACAATAGCATCAAAAGTACCCTGTACGGTTCTATTTTTTAAAGTGTCTCCACCCTCTACATCGTCTGGATTGAACATTAATTGTCCCTGTAAAACATTCATTCTGGCTCCAGCAATGAGTTTATTAACCAAACCCGCTGCTTTAGCTCCAGGTATTACTGCAGTAGCTGCAATAGAAGGTAATGCTTCTACTCCAACTCCCACAAGTTTTTGTAATCCAGTTAAACCTTCGTTTGCTTTAGCCTTAGTTTCAGATGCTTCTTTGTATAGTGGTTCAGATACACTTCTAATGCTGGATGCTCTACCTTGAGCTTTTTCCTTTTCACCAGGTACAAGCATATTTAAACTTGGGAATTCAGCGCTTGAGGCTAGCACTTCTATGAAGTTGGCAAGTAATTCTTGACCGCCAGCCTTAGCAAACTGGGGAGTTCTTTTAGTGATGTACTCAAACAATCCTACTGGAGCCGAGGGGGTAGTTGTAACAGGGGTGCCACCAGTATATCTTCCTCTGCCCGTGTTTGTTGGTGCGGGTGTAACTACAGGGCTATTGGTTACGCTAGGCGTATTTGTAGGTTGAGCACCATATCTTCCTGCCATATATTATTTTCCTGTAAAAAACTTACTTAAACCTTGAAAGAAGCTTGGCTGCTTAAGAGCGGTGATTTCTGCATTTATCTCAGCCTGGTTAAACTCAGGGTACAAGCTACTTAAGGTCTGAATGTCTGTTATAGATTTACCTCCTGGGTTATTTCCCATAATATCGTCCCTCAAGCTCGCCTTTGCTTCTTCCTTTAATTGCGTTTCACTCTTGCTGGTCTTGGTTATATCTAAAGGTGTCTCAGAATTTTGTGTTAGGTTAACAATGTGAATCTTTCCATCATCCCCAATTACAACCTGCTTCTGGTCACTTGTTCTAGCATCTTGTGCAAGTTTTTGTGCAGTTAGGTCTAGTTCTTCTTGTTTGAGTTTAAGAGATGCTGTGTTGTATTCAGACTGAATTTTGTTTTGTTCTGCTGCATTATTGGCACTCATTATTGCAGTAGAGGCTTGAGTTATTAGTGTTTGCTGGTCTTGCTTTAGTTTGGCAATGTTAAGATTTATATTTGCTACAGTTTCATTTCCAGATTGTAATGCTTGAGCAGCTTCAGAAAGTAAAGACTGAATATCCTTAGTTTCTTCTGCAGCCAGTTTGTCAGCATTGATTCTATAACTATCTGCAACTGATGCAATTACAGTGTCGTACTTAGTTTCAGTAATTCTTTTTTGTGCTGCTTCAAATCCAGTTGAGGTATCAAACCCACCTGCTGCTGCTTCCTGTGCTTGGGCAGCCAAACCTTCAGACTTTTCTTGAGTCTTTGTGGCAGTTTCAGTTTCAAAAGTTTTAGCAAGTTCTGCCGCTAACTGTGTATAAATATTTTGAACTGTTGGAATCTGGTCTTTATAAGATTGGGCAACATCTTCAGCCCCAGACTTCACAGATTTTGCTGTATCGGAGAGACCTTTAACACTCTCATTAAAAGATGGAGCAAATTGGTCAGTAACATTTTTAAAAATACTATTGTAGCTTGTATCATTAACACCGCTACCTCCATCACTGCTTAAACTAGAAGCAGAAGTGTTATACTTCTTGGCTTGCCTGGTATTCCAATCCGCTACATTATAGTAAGTAGGATTAGAACCACCGACTGTAAACACCATTCCCTTGTCATCTTTCCACGCCTCTCTGCCAGCAGCATCGGTAAACTTAGTCAAAGCCATAATATGTATCTCCTTTCCCATGTGATAATATATACAAGTGAGTAAATGCACTGTTAAAGAATGTAACAAAACAGTCCATGCAAAAGGACTTTGTTGGCTCCACTACCTTAGATTTAAAAGACATGGAGACCCACTTATAAAGAGTTCCAAGCCTTTTCCCAAGGGACACATAAACGGTAATGGGTATGTGGAGATAAACAGAAACGGGAACAATCACACCAAACTTCATAGGTATGTTATGGAACAACACCTTGGTAGAACTCTTAAAAGAAGTGAACACGTTCATCATCTGAACGGAAATAAGTTGGACAACCGACTTGAGAATCTTGAAATTGTTTCTCAGAGAGAACACCAAAGAAAACACGCCAGAGTCATTATAACCGATTTTGGTAAGGAATGTACTTACTGTCACAAATTTAAACCCTACTCTGAATATACCCCTATTAGTAGTAGAAAATACGGGTATATATCCCGTTGTAAGGAATGTTCTGCATTTATTAAAAAGTGTCGTAGGTCGCTTAAATAGGTTCATTTTTGTCGCTCCTAGTTAAAATTATAATCATTTACTATCAACTTTCAATTCGGAGAGCTTTTTCTCCAGTGCGTCTATTCTCTCCATTGCCTTGTTAAAAGCATGAGCTAACAACAAATAAGTATTGTGTGGAAATTCATATTGACCAATCATTGGGTGGTTGTCTGGTGGGTAAGGCATTTCCCCATTGTTTGTGGGAAGTCTATCAGGGAAACTTTGGTACCTTATCCTGTTTTGTTTAACACCTATTACACTCATATCCAAGTCCTTTTCCTGTGGAAATAACTTGGGTAGACCAAGCATCTCATCTTTTCCTTTATAGTTATATTTGCTCCTACTAATAGATTCGATGTTTGCCTTTATAGCAATTTCCTTTATCTCTGGTTTACCCAGTAGCACCCTTATTTTATTTATCTCCTCTGTTCTTTTTCTCATATTAATTATTGACTTATTTGAGAGAACCTACCCTCCCAACCATTATTGTTTGACCCAAAAAAGTAGTCCCCGTCATCTTCATAATAATAGAAGGAACCATTTTCATCAAACTGACCCTTACTTCCCGTGTTCATATCTAAGTGGCTAACATCAAATAATTTATGACCATTCATATCCACATCCCCACCAACAGCAACCCAACCACCAACTAACAAATTACCCTGGTTATCTAAAGTATCGCCAATATTACAAACTGTAAGTGTAGTGCTATCCATTGGTCTAATCCAGTCTGTGTAAACAGCAGTAACATCTATATATAAGCTGTAGGCACCGTCTATTACCAGAGAACCACTAGCTCCAGAATCACCATATATTTCTCCACACAAGTTTCCTCCACCATTGTAGAATCTAACACTGTTATCAGCACCAGTTATTTTCACACGAGCACCTGATGTTGCTGTCTGTAAAACTCCACCAGTAATAGTAACACCGCTTATTGTTCCTGCATTTATTGTACCTATGTCCGCCACAATAGCTGATAGATACGTTATGCTTGCCTTTAATGCAGCAAGAACATTTGCAGAAAGTCTGTTAGTGCCAATATCCCCAGAAGTTATTATATCTGCGCTTAGGTTTGGTATTCTACTTGTACTGAAAGTACCTGTGGTTACTCTTGCAGCATCTATATTACCTGCAGTAAGGTCGCCTTTAATGTAGAGTCTTCCAGCAGATTTATCCCAAAGCATTCCATATCCACCTGCGTAGTTTCCAATAACCACATCTCCAACATCTGCTCCGCCAACTAAGACTTTAAACACAGTAGCAGTAGCATCATCAATTATCTGTATTCCTGTACTGGAGTCTGGGAAGATTAATACTCTTGCTCCAGATGCAGCCGAGGCATAGTTACCTCCTAAAGCCGTAACCTTAGTTGTAGGGTCATACCCAGCAGTAAAGGTAGTAGCACCGCTAATAGCTATTTTATCCGCAGCTATTGTTATACCCTCAACCGAAGCATTTATTGTAGCTACAACCTGGGCTGTAGGAACCTTAGTGGTTGGGTCATACCCAGAGGCAAAAGTAGACAGAGCGGTTATAGATATTTTTGCACCAGAAATAGCAATACCCTCAGAGGAAGCGTTGATTGTGGAAATAATTGTAGCCGAAGGTGCTTTGGTTGTCGGGTCGTATCCTGAGGCGAAGCTGGAATCAGCACTGATTGAAATTCTGCCTCCAACAATAGAGATGCCCTCAGTAGAGGCATTTATTGAAGCCACCACATTAGTAGAATCTACAGGGACAAAGTTTAGTTTGGAAGCCGTAATTTCCTTAATATATTTTTCATCAATTATTCCATCCTCTAAGGAGGAATCCAACTCATTATCACTGGTATAAGGTGCTCTTATTATAATGTTTTCTGGTTCAATATCGTATTCCATTAGTCCTCCGAAATGTTATATTTCAAACCTTCTTTATTTCTACCAACTACTTTGAAAGGAACATCCTGCTCTAAACCCTTGGTGTCAGGAGAAACTTCCTCCATATAAACATCAACCGTTCCTTTAAGACTCTCGTTAGTTAAGTCCTCAACTCTAAACTGCTTTCCACCAATTTCCAACAAGTCCCCAGTTTTTAAAGTACCTCCGTGACTTTTAAGCATATCGGGGCTTACTGCCACAGTGTAACCTGGCTTTGGTGTGGTACCTGTAGCTGTGAGCATTCCCTTTTTATCATAGGCTGGGGTTTCGTTTGGAGTATAATAAGTTTTTCTTTTAAAAGTCCCAGTAGTTTGTGGGGCATCTTCTGCCAATACAGGCGTGACCTCTTGAGCTTGTGGTTTCTGTGCCCATGCTGGGGTGGCTTCTGTACCCGAACCTACTGCAGATTTAGCAAGACCTACTAAAAGAGTTACAAAGTCTGCAAGTCCTTTAAAGGTTTGGTTATAACTATTTTTTGTGTTCTTTGTCTGGGACATCTCTTTCAGAGGCTCCTTTCACCATTAAAATGACACCATATATTTCAGGTCTGGTGCCTTTACCATTCCAAACAAACTCCACAGATACGTTTCTAAAGTAGTTTAATTTTTCATACCCAAAACCAAGTGCTTTTTCAGTTCCAGACACAGAGCCAAGTTCTTTTGGTTCATTTAAGAAATCTCTGTCAGCAAGTATCTGCACCTCAGAGCCAAGTGTAGAGAATACAAACATCTTGGACATTTGACTTTGCTGTTCTGGGGTTTCTCCGCCAAACCAAAAGTATTTTGTGTGCATTCTGGCTTGTATGGGAGTCCCAGCATCATCATTTGCTGTGTAATCTAGTTTGTATGTGTAACCGTTAACATCCCCAAGTACAACTATTTTGTCGTTACTTGAATTTGTGTAGTGTCCTATTGCAGTAATATCATGACCAAAGCTCCAAAGGCTAAGTTCATCATACAAAGCATTGTAAACAAAACAGGCATTAGTGATGGTTTTCTTATCGTAAGTCACGTCCCCCATGTAGCAAAAGTATAAAAAGTTTACTGCATGAGAATGCATCTTACTTGCAGTAACTCCATTTTTTAAAATCTCTTTTATAATTGGGTACCACCCAGTCCCTATAGGAGAAGACTCAGTACCATTAGTTTTGAAAAACCCTTCGTTTGTAAAGAAGTAATCTTCTTTGGTTTCCTCCATTGTTGCAATAGAGCCTTGCACTGGGGATAAGCCAAAAATGTCAAACACAGCAGTTTCATTGTATCTATAAATTCCACCTTCTTTATAGATATTAAGTCTGTCATTTATATTAGTAATTTTTAAAATGTCCCCTTTGTAATCAGTGTCTATGTTCCTGTAGTTGGCTGACGTAGTATCTGTATCAAGTGAAGTCCAAGGAGAAGCTGGGTCAGTTCCTTTATTGGCATACTCCAAAGAACTCCAACCAATTCTTGAACCGTACTCGTTTGGTGAATAGTAAGTGTGCCCAACATAAACCCTTCTATGAAAGGTTGTAATGGCTGCAGACTTGTATGGAATCACGAGTTCGGTACCACTGGCGTAGGTTGGTACAGTCACTGTATCAGCACCTGCAGAGTTAACCCACTCAAGATACTTTAGTGAGGTTGCATCTTTATCTACGATGTGTACTTTAGCAGCAAAGGTTGTGTAGTCAGGTCTTAAAAAGGCATTAGAAGCAGTAAGGAGTGCAGTTCCCCAGACAGATGCTGTGTTTGGGTCAACGGCGTACATTTTAGTTCCAGAGAATCTAGCAAGTCTTTTGTAACCGTTGGGAAATTTAGCGTAGGCAAAACCTCTTACTGGACTCGTATCTGCTCTATCCATGAACAGTGAGTACCCAGGTCTTACTTTCTTACTACCAACTGCTCTTTCAGTCCAAAAGTTTACAGCATCCCAAAGTTCAATATCCTTCATTACGTAAGGGTTAGTCCTTCTATTAACTGAAGTCAGAGCCATGTATGGGTATGCTTTTTCTATCATTTTATGCGAAGGTAGTGTCCGATATTTCTGCGTACTCTGGGTGCATATTGGACAATCGCTTCAAGAACGAGATGTGAGCTTTAAGTTTTGTCTCTGCCTCATCCTTTAAATCTTTATACTCGTCAAATTTTTTGTCTTTAAGTAGGCACATTGCTATACCATACTTAACAAATATAGCACTGGCATTTCTAAACGGGTTGGCAAGATTGTCCACAGGTGAAGATAAAGTAGCTGGTACTTCAACGTAATATACCTTTATTTTATCTGTGCTGTTTTGAGGTATAGGGTTTTCCAAGGTTATGGTTGCATCATTTATAATATAACCGTACAGTATGTTTGTATTTATTACCGTACCCTCACTAGCCCATGCTTTCTGTACTGCAGAGTATGGGTATTTAATTCCACCGTCTCTGGAAACCTTCACACCATGCTCCATTAGGAATGTTGCAGGTAAATCATATTCGCTAGTATCTGCTTCAACTGTGAATATGTGAGTTTTAATATTGAATCTTCCAGTTGCCAGTGCTGCCTCCTGTTGAGCCTTCTCATACATTTCATTAATGTATTCTGCTACCTCGTCTCTTGAAACAAACTCAGCATTCGGGTCACCAAATACGGAGAGCACTCTATCAACCATAGTTTTTAAAGAATAGAAAACAAATCCTGTCGAGGATACTGGGTCAGTGAAGTCACCTTCCACGCTGGTAACAGAGTTGAATGGACAAAACTTGTAATACTCAGTGGTTAGGGCAGACTCGTTAACATAGTTGGTACCTTCTTGGTCTATCTGAATGTCTATTGTTGTTAGTAGAGAGTATGCACCACTGATTCCAGTTGTGGATTTGTAAACTCTTATTTTATCCCAACCAATAAAGGTTATTCTTGTGTCTTCACTGTGAGGAAACTTGGTTGCAGTCGTAGTTAAATCTGTGTTTCCAGAGACTACAGCATTAATTTTTGTAATTTCTGCCTGCTCCCAACCAGGGTTACCAAGAATAACAAAGTCATTTTGAGCAAAACCTTTGTTGTTTTTAGTAACAATAGTGGTTACTCCAGCAACATAATTTACAGCAAATCTGGTTTCTATATTGTTTCTGATGGGCGGATGCCCTATAAATACTTTCATGGTTTTATTTCTCCTATCTCCAATTTACTATCATTTAATGTAACTTTCAATTTGCTGGTACTATCTACATTCAGCACCTCTACGTCCATAGGTTCAACACTAACAGTAAGAAGCGCTTTTAATATCTTACTAAGAATAGTATCTACTCCAGAACCCTGTTCTTCAAGTAAGACCCTTGCAACTATTGCTAGAGCATCTGTTCCAGTAGCCGAATCAGTCAATAAAATCTTCATTTTAATGGCTATCTCGTCTGCTCCAGAACCTACCTCAGAAATCAATATTTTTATTAGGTTGTGTAATGAATCATCCCCGATACCTGAATCCTGAAGTAGTAACTTGTTTAATACAGCTAAGCTCTCTAAGGCTACTCCAGAGTCCAACAAAGGTACTCTGACAAATATATTCATCGTGTCGGCTCCCTGACCAACATCAGAAATAGTTATTCTGTTTAAGATTGATATAACATCATTACCAACACCAGAGTCAGACAAAACAAAACGCATTGGAATGAATGCTTCCTCATTACCAACACCAGAGTCCGAAAGAGCTAGGAATACTTTAATAGGTGTTGATTCAATACCAACACCGTCCTCAGAAATTGTTAATTTAACACCTTGGGATGTGGTTTCTGCACCTTCTCCAGAGTCTGGGATAAGTAACTTATTTAAAATGGAGAATGAGTCTATTGCTACCCCAGCATCAGATAGAGATATGTAAATATGGAGACCTCCTGAGAAGCCACCATAAACTGCTGAACCGTACATTGAGGAACCATAAGGCATTGAGTTATTCCTCCTAATCTATTTCGTAATTAAATTCTGCTGCAATATTAGTTAAAGTGGCATTATCTGCAATGTTGGCATTATAGATGTAATAGATAAATCCTGTAGAGTATGAAAACACGGCTGCCCCCGACTTAGCACCTGTTAAATCTGATGTAACAAGACCTAAACCACTATTAACAGCAGGGATTGAACCAACTTTTATAAACAGACCTGATGTAACTTTTATATAGTCCGTAGCACCATTTTTAACAGCGTTGGTAAACTCTAGTTGACCGAAGGCTCTCTTTCCAACATAGCCCCATCTACTTTGACCTATTGTTGGTTGTGTTGCTCCCGTGCCATTATCCATGTCAGTCGTGTCTATTATAGGAGTTGTTGCGTACCACCTATTTTCCTCATACTGATAGGCTTTCCCAGCAAACATAGCTGGAAAATCCATTCTTAAAAGTCTTGGGAACCTCTCTAAATCGTTTGGTGAATGTGTGAATGGTAAGGAAACAGAGCCATAGTTAACCCTAACATCCTTAAACCAAACAGTACCATCAGATGTGTCCACAACTGTACCAAAAGATATATACCTAGTAGTAGCAGAAGGTGTTACGGTTAGGCTAATATCTACCCATTCCCCAATGGTAGCTATATTATCTGATATAATGGTAGTTCCAGTATAACCAATTAGTAAACCTCCTGTGTTGGCTACTGTCTGCCACATTTTTGCGCTAATGGTTACTGGTTTTCCTCTAAGTTCTATAGGTAGAGAAGGGGAAACCATAGCATAATCAGAATCCTGAAAAAATACTGCATCGTTTGTGGCTCTCCTTAGTTTTATTCCTTTATAAAGAGTTGCATAAAAAAATCTTTTAACTTGGTCATCAGAAAGTGCAGTTGATAAAATACCTGCACATTGTATTAAACCATCAAAGTTAAACCCTGCATTATTGTTGTAGGAACCTATATCAAAAGCGTTGGTGTTTTGAGATATAGCACCTGTTGCAGTTCTCTGTTTCTTAACACCATTCACCCATAATTTATATAAAGAGTTAGCGGAGTCATATATTAAAACTATTAAATACCATTTCCCCGCCTCTAGTTTTACATCGCTTTGTAAACTTGAAGTAGTAGATAGACCTGCCAAGTTTGATGCTATATAACCATCTGCGGTTATGTAAAACTGTCTTTCTGACCCAGAACCCCATTTACTCATTATCATGTGGTTAGCAGAAATACTTTCCGGTTTGACAAATGCAAACCATGTTTGGCTACCTGTTATGTTAAGATTTTCACAATTAGCGTTGGCTATCGTAAAACACTCTGTATCACCTAACTCAAAATCTCTAGCTAAAGCCATTAGACCATCACTCGAAGCGTCTATAGTTCCACCGTTTTCAGCCAAGTTGTAACCATTAGAAGACAAATCCAAAGCGTTGCCGCTTGCCTCATTTAGATTCCAAAGCCCCTCAATATCCCCATCTGCAACACCTAGTAAATCTATTAACTGTTGCTTGGTCATCTCTGGAAAACCACCCTGTACAGCATTTGCATTTGAAGCAGTCCAGTTGTCGGGAGTACCACCATATCCGTTTGTGGAATTGTTTATAAAGTTGCCGTTTCTAAGGATGTTTGTGCTATTACCTCTTAATGCTGCATATAATGATAAAGGTGTAGAAAACTTTGCATCGTCTGTTCCCACTAACACTTCAGCACTTGATGCTTTTACAGGTATTGTGGCAATAGAATCAGCTATATCTTTAAATATTTTATAAGTGGGGGCAAGAATCATTTGCCAAGTTTTACCTGCAGCATTATGGTCTTTGGCTGTATTAGAAGAAGTTTCCCCATTGTAAGAGTTCCCCACTGCTGGTTGAATCACAGTTAAAGTATCTGTGGATTTACCAGTCACACGAACAATGGAAACATTGGGGTCGTCTGCAGGGTCACCGTAATCTTTATTATTAAACCAAACAAGGTTGTAGTTGGCTGTAGCAGGGTCGGGTAGTTTAGCACCTTCTCCAGCAGCCAAAACTACAGTAGTGGCAGAGGCATCATAGCCTGTGGAAACATTTACTTTTACAAAGTTTTTAATAGCATCCATAACAGCCACTCCTTAAAGGCATTTTAAAAAAATTCAGGACTGTTAAGAGACTACGACAAAGAAACCTCAAGTGTGAGCTCCCATGTCTGTCCAGAAACTTTAGTTCCCTGGTCAGATATCTTTCGGTTCATGTTTACTGCTGCTCCTGAGTTACCGTTTGCCACTGTAAACTCTTTCCAGTCAAAATTAGCATCTGAACTTCCAAAGGTTGACCTGAATGTTATCTTTTGTAGAGTACCAAAGGTTGGGTACATTGCATCCATTGCCTTGTACAATTTGTTGGTGGCTGCAAGTAAACCAGTCTGGGCTGCATCTGCTGCGGTGGCATCGTCCCCGACCCCAAGGTAAGCATTAGCATTAGCAAAATTGGTTCCAGCACCTCCAGCAATCAAAGACCACATTAGGTTAATACCTTCATTTAACAAAAGGTTGCCATCAATTACAGAAACTTGGAATGGTTTTCCAGCCAAGAAATCCGCATCGTTAGCAAACTTTCTTAAAGTCCAAACTGCTTTCTCTTTAATATTTTCTAATAGGTTATTGTCTTTCATAATTCTTATGCCCTCTAGGGCGCATCCTTTATCTGAAATCATATAGTCCATTCCCTCTAGCAATTTTCTCCATTATATGCTCGGCTTCTCCTGGGCTTATCTTTCTTTTGCTTCTGGCTAATATAGCCATCCCAGACTTTAAAGACTTCTCAGTGTTCTCTATAACTTTGTCCAACCTCTCCTGTCTTTTCTTTTGTATTCCCAATGTTATTGATTTTAAATATTCAGCTCTATCTGTATGTTTATGTGTCTTTTGCATATAAATCCCCGAAGGGGGCAGGTTTCCCCACCCCCTCTATTTACTCTACTTAGACTGAGTGACTAAAGGTCTTATTCTCAATTAAAGCGTGAGCTCCTCTTGAGGTAGTACCAATGTTACCCATCCATGAGGCGGTTACTTCGTAGTCAAGTTTCTGAGCAATCTTCATAAGGTTTCCATCTGTCCCCTTTTCAAATTCAAGAGGCTGGAACTCTCCGAAGATTAAGTCTTCAGAAGATAACATGAAGATTTTGTCGTCTGGACAGTCATAGTCAAGCAATATTTTGGCATTGCCTCCCATGTAGTCAAGTCCAATCCAACCTCCACTTAGAACTTCCTTTTGAGTTGCTCTAATTCTATCTTCTAAACTCTCTCCATAAATCTGGAAAGCCGAAGCATTCATGATAATCCAGTCAACTTTTCCAATCTTATTGGCTTTGAAGAAGGCTGTATTCATTTTGCTTCTAATGGTTAACTCGGTAACAGTTTCAGATGTTCCGTCAACATAGGATTTCCATGTTGGGTCTGCTGAAGCGTTAAGATTTTGGTACAAGCCAGAAGCCTTTACCATGTCCACAAGACCGTCTAGCTCTTGTGATGCGGTATCGCTACCTGTTGCTTTCTTGATTGTATCTCCTGCACTCCATGTCAATGCATTTGCAGCTAATGTTAAAGCGTTGTCTCCAGCTACTCCTGTAACCTCAACTGGTACGGTGTTAGAACCAATTAACAAGAAGACTCCAACTGGGAAGTATCTTGCAAAGTCCATATCACCATTAGTTGATGGTTCAAGGTAAAGAGTTGTCGAGCTAGAACCTGCAGATGCAGTCAATGGAACTTTTCCATATATCTGTCTGTTTGCGTCCATAGCTAAGTCTGCACTCAAAGTTTTGCTGTAGAAGACCAATGGTTTAACAATGGCTCCTGCATCTTTGATATTCATTACTGCTTTTGGAATTATAAATGAACCTACAATCGTTCTAATTTCCGAATAGGTTTCATTTAACTTTGGAGAACCGTATCTATATTTCTCACCTAAACCAATAGAAACAATACCACTGTGGTATGAAGTTCTAATTGGCACATACATTTTGTTATTCTCGAATCGGTTAACATTTACGTTAGCCCTCATTGCTTCTTGCTTTTCTGCGTTCCACCCTCCGAATATTTGCCAAGCAGGTGCTTTCTCATACATCTGTGCTTGTACAGAAGGTAGTATTACCTTTTTTAAGGCAGCATTTAACGCTGTAAAATTAATGTCTGACATAGTTATCTCCTAAAAAACTTTTATACTACTACGAGTTTTTTAAGATTTCAGCTACCGCCCTTTCAGCAGAACCGTTCTTGAAATTGTACTTAACCTGTGGAGGTTCAGTAGCTCCGACCCCGTTAGCTTCTGTGGAAGGCAGGTCAGCTTTCGCTGGCTTTTGCATTTTTTTAGCTTCCAACTCTATAAAGTTATCGGTATGCGTTGCCTTAGCAACTTCAAGTAATGTTAGTTCGGTATTAGGATTCTTGATAATGAAACCAAGAACCTTATCCTTATCCACAAACGGATAATCTTCCTTTAGCTCATCCAGAGCTATTTTAAGGTCAGTTCGTGAGGAAACAACTTTCGCTGTTTGCTCCACTAACTCACTACCCATCTGCTTCTTAATTTCAACTAACTCATCCTTGGTTATTACGCCAAGTTTTTTCATTTCTGCTAGTATCGCTTGGTCTTGGGCAGACATCTCTGTTGCTGGTGTTTCCACCTTGGCAGGTGTCGCTGTTGACTGCTCTATCGGTGCTTTCTTCTTGAGCTCTGCAAGCTCCTGAGACTTTGGTGTGTAATCAGCTAGAAGTTTTTTGTATTCCTCAACCGCTTGGTTGACATCTACCTCCCTACCGTCAGGTAATTTGGCTTTTGCAACTGTCGTTTCAGGCGCTGTGGTCTCAGTCACATCCTTTTTTACTTCTTCTGTCTTTATTTCTTCTTGTTTAGCCTGGTTGGTCTGGTGTTCAGGATTTTCTAGTTCCTGCTTCAAAGACTCCTCAACGGCTTTATCATTGTTTGGCATTTTTAAATTAGAGTTTCACCTCCCTTTTACTTACACCATCTAGTTTATGGTACTTTTTCACTTAGTCAAGTCTGACAACTTTTTAGTGTAAGTCTTCTTGTTTAAGTGCCACTTCTCACTACCTGGTTTTTTGTCGTTAATAGAGGCGTAGAACACACTTTCTCCCTCTTTATCCCCATATTCTTTTTTCATATTGGCAAGAACAGACTTGCCACTTTTAGTTAAAGGCATTTATGATAAATCAGATAAGGTTTTGTCGTAACCCCTATCCTTTTTCCCTAAACTTTTAATACTTTTTACTTCAAAATCAGCGTTACAGGTCTTTTCTCCATCTCTATCACTGATAGTCAATGAGTTTACAGTCATTTCTACAGTTACTTTGTAGGTTGCTCCTACCTTAAAATCCTTTATTTCAGGCAAATCTTTGTCTGAAAGGTATAATCTTGGCTTCTTTTTTTCTGGTGTGCAACATTCTTCCATATTTACATCCCTTCCTGACCAGCAGTAGATACTTCTTGAGGGGCTGGCACAGTTGCTGGGGCACTGGGTTGAGCTCCTTGAGCTCCAGGAGTAGTTTTTCCTGGGGTATTTAATAGACTTTTAACTGAATCTGGCAATTCTTGGTTACCTACCTGTCCTCCAAGAGCGTTCAAAGTGTTGATGACCGACTGTTTCTGCTCAACTGACATGGTTGGAAACGCCTTCATTAACAACTGGAACTCTTTTGTCTGGTACATTGGCTTATCTTCAGCTTCAACTAGGTATGCAGAAGACCCAAGTTTAAATATTTTCTTTAAAGTCTCTCCACTTATCACCCCAAGTTTGTTTAATTCGATAGCAGACTTCTTTCTTTCTCCCAGAGTGTAACCAAACGCATCATCAATCGTGACTTCAAATCTTTTAAAGCTAGATGGAATCTTAACTACACTTGTATCAGAGAAATCGCCAAATTTTTCAGAAATGAATCTTGGTGAAGACTGAGAAAAGTCTGTGAACAATACATCCTGTGGGGTGTCCCACATTTCATATAAAAATGCAAACGTATATTCTAAAATGCTCTTAATAGAGGCTCTCATGTTGCTTATAACTGCTGTGTTATTTCTCATGGTCTGACCAGTGATACTCTCAAGCATTGAGTTTGCTCTAAGGTTAGACGAGTTCATTGGCATATTTCCAGACATTACTGAAGAAAGACCGTATCTTTCGGAAAGGTTTATTGTGTTTTGGAACCATTCAAATATAAAGTTTGGCACTGAAGGCATCTCTATCTGAGTGGGTTTAACACTCTCATACTTTATAACCTGACCATTTTCCTCATTCATTCTGGAGTTCAAATTTTCCTCGTTTTGAACCAACCAACCACCCTTAGCAAGTCTTAGTATTAAATCTTCCATTCTATTGGAGATAATATCAATACTTCTATTTAGTGGAATAAGTCTATATGCGTATGAAGGTTGGTACCATTCCCCAGAGTAAATCCTCAAAGGAATTATTGGAATGCCTTTAACACTTTCGTACAGGTCATTTCTCAAAACATTAGCAGCCCCATCAATAGTAACAACTCTTAAACCTTTAGCAGTTTTTATATAGCATTCAAAAAGAAGGTACTCATCCTGATTAAGAGTTGCAAAGGAAGCGTACTTCTCTGATTCGTAAACATCTTTCCATGAGAAAAATGGAGTGCCACTAACTGAGCTCACTCCTTTTGATATATTGTAAAGTTTTGAGTTTTCTAGTTGGGTCTTAGTTTTTCTAATAACTTTTACAACTAAAGTTTGCTTACCCCAATCTCTTATTCTTGGGTCAAACAAAATATCAAACCCATCAAACATTCTGCACTCAACATCAGTGTTTGCATCGTTTGGAGAAACTTCTATAAAAGAAACATTGTCCAATAATGCAAAGTGAATGTAGTCGGAGAGAATTGTGCTATCTTTTAGTTTATTGTAATAATCCTGAGCAAGTAGAGATAGATTCATGGAATCTTCAAGACTTGCGTCATCAGATAATTTTGTAGGAATTAATGTAAAAGTAAAATCTGTTGACAATAAAAAGTTTTCAAATGCATCCGTTTGCTTGGCTACTTCTGGTAACTGATTCATCATGCTTCGGTTACCTGGTAATTCTGTGAGAGTTTGCAAACTTCTATTCCATGCAACAAAATGTTTTCCTTCGTAGGCTTTTCTCGAAAGATAAAACATCGGCTCGTAATTTTCTCTGACTTTTTTCAAAGAATAAATTATATCCAGTAACCTAGTGTCTTTTGAAACCTCTGGTATTTCTTCTATCTTCTTGGGCATAGTTTAATTTCCTTTTTTACTTGGTACTCTTTTTTTCTTTCTTCTCCTCGTCCATCTGCTTCTGGAAGGACTTTGCAATGTCAGAGAGAGACACCCCAGACAAATCCTCAAGGTCTCTCACGTCAACTTCCTCTGGAGCCTTGTCTTCTTTCTTCATAAAAGGCATCTCAGGGAACTTCAACTTCATCTCACGTTGCCTTTCCTTTGGCATCAACAGATACGCAAAGAACATCCAAATCAAGTTATTTAGTATGAATAATGCTATTGTTATGGAACCCATATATCCTCATCATAGTTACTTTGTGTCTGCAAATCAAATGCATCCACTTTTTTCAAATTTTTATACTGGACTGAACGCCTCAGCCAAAAGTCTGGCGGAGCTTCCTCCTCTACCTTTGGATTATATTTTATAGCCCCAAGTGGGTAAGAAGCAAGTACATACCTTATTGCGTCAAGCAAATGGTTGTTTCTATCCTCTGGTTCTTCAAGTCTCTCCCAATGTTTTTCTTTGAATCTGTAGGTTCTTATTTCTTTTAAAGTGTTCTCGCAACCTCTGAATATGAAGAATCTTCCCTGGAAAATTAGGTTTCTTACTGCTGCAGTACCGTTGAAAATGTCTCTTTCGCCTGGGAGTATGTCGTGGTGGAGCATTCCCATTACTGACTGCAAGAATTGTTTATTAGATGGGTCAGCAAATATAGTTGCCCCAAGGTTAAACTTTTCTTTTATATCTTTCAGAAACTTTTTAAAAATTGCTACCACTACATCAATCTGGGCTCCCTCAACATAAAACTCTTTCCACACATAAGCTCTCCTCATACTACTAACAAGTATTATTACAATAGCGGTTGGGTCATTGAATCCCCAGTCAGCCCCAATAAACGCTTTATCAATTACTTCAGTAGGGGGTATCTCATCAATGACCTTAGACTTAACATCAAAGTTTGAATACACAAGCCCCTTTGCAAAATCTAGTTTAGCCTCATATCTTCTTCTAAAAATTGATGGGTCAAGTTCCTCTTTTAAGGCTTCCCATTCCTCACCAGAAAATGCTGGGTTTTCTCTGGACTGCCAAGATACAATGTCATATCTATCATCGGAAAGTTTAGTAACATATTCTGCAAGCCATGAGTTATCTGCAATAGATGAGGTCAGAAGCATTCTTCCCATAGTTGCATTTACTCTGCCTCTAACAACTAGATATGCTGGATAAGTAATAAGGTCAGCCTCATCAATCCATGCTGAGTGTGCAGTAATTCCTTCAACGTACTTTGGGTCTTCAAGCGATTTAAAAAATACTTTGCCTCCAGTTGGCAAGTAAATGGTTCTTTCTCCTGCTTTATAGAAAGGTTTGTACGCTGGAAACATCTCAAGAAACTTTGTGATAACCACAGAGTCTAACTGGTCTTTGGAAAGAGCACATATTAAATGGTTTTTGTCTTGGTTTTTTTGAATTTCCAGTTGAGTCCATACACATCCACAGAAAGTCTTTCCCCCCTGGAGTCCTGCTAACACGATTACGAATCTCTTTTTTGAAGAAATTGCCTCCGCTTGACCCGAATGTAATGTAATATTAACTGGTTGGAGTTCCTGACTCATCTACTACCTGCCCTTCTATAATTGGATTTACCTCTACTACTGGAAGTTGTGGGACTGAACCTGGCATATTTATAGTAATTTGTACTGGTAACTGCTTTTTTCCACCTTCTTCTTCCTCAGTTAACCCTGCAGTTGCTTTGATTTGCTTGGCTGCTTGCAACTTTTCTTTAGCACCAGTGTTCTCATCCATTAAAACTCCTACCTCAGTTAAGGCTGCAAGTGGAGAAACTTCAATGTAGAACAGTTTTATCAACTCCAGAAACTCTTTTACTGCTGGCTGGTTTAAGACACCCATAGATATTAAGTCTTTGTTGGGTACGGCATTCTTTCCAAACACTTCTTCTACTGCTTTGGCTTTGGAAATTCTTTCAACAAATACAAGTCTGATAAATTCCTTTGCAGATTCCTGCATTGAAGATGCCTCAAGAATATCCGTCATGGCGTTTGCTATAGTTGGCTTGTTCAATAAACCCTTCTTTAACTGGGTTACGCCAATTTTTTGAGCTTCAATCATTGCATCACGCAAAGATTCCTTTACTTTGGGATTTTCTAATAATGAATTTGGTTTGGGTACTCTGGCTCTTGGTACCTGACCTCTGGGGTTACCAGTCCTTCTATGACCTTTTCTTGCTTTTATTAATGCTTCTCCAGTTAATGGTGGTTGTTGTTCAATGAACATAGTTTTTAAGGACGTGGGGCGCAGTAGATTGAAACTACAAAGTAGAGTCAACTCCGATTAAAGAGTTACCACGCCCTCGTATATACAAAAAATGATACACGGAATTGAAATTATTTCAAATTGGGTCAATATATATCTACTGGAGAAAGGAGTACAGAAGATGCTAGTTAAGGTGAACTACACCTGTATTAAAGATACTTGTGTTATTAGAGTTCCTTGCATCTTCAAAGGAACCACTGAAAGCATACAAAACCAAATAAACAAAAAGAACAGGGTTTTTGGGAGGCAAGGGTTCACAGTAATTGAGAGAAAGAGTACGGTTTTGGACGAGGCTAGAAAGTGCAATAAACGCCGTAGCGTCAGGAATTTAAGTCCCCCTTGATATAGTTTGATAGGGGGACACTTTTTTTGCAATTCTTTATTTGTTGTTGGGACAAGAAAAACCCCAGGTTACCCCAGGGTTCTTCCTTTTTTCCCGCACTTGGTTTCTACCAAGAATACTTGACAAAGTTTTTCGTCAGGTCAATACTGACTACATGATGAAATCATACTTCACCACTAATAAAATCTTAGCACTTACCTCAAAGGAGTGCAAGTCAAGCCAGAATAAGTCTGGTGTTTTTTGTACCTCGAAACAAGCCCCTGATTCACTACCACGAGTCGGGGGTTTATTTTGTGGACTAAAGGATTCAGTCTCTAACCTACGGGCAGTCGGTTGGGGGCTGAGTTTTTTTGTGCATAAATTTGCCAAAAATTAATTATGGATGCTGAATACTTAAATAAATCTGAAGAAGAAAGAAAACTACTAAAAAGAGCCTGTAAAAAAGCTCTTAATGAACCGTTCAGAAAGAGAAAAAGAGAAAATATTAAGAAGCACCAAAAAATAATAAGAGATATGGATAGAATTTTAAAACAAGCAGCTAGATTTTATAAACAGGACATACACGTTGGAGACAAGGTGTATAAGACTAAACCTAGGTAGGAAGGTAAAATCCTACCCGACCCCTTCATGGTAAGCCTGGCAGTCGGTGGCAAATGGAAGACCACTATAAATAAAAACTGGGTCAGGAACGGCTTGACAGAGCAACTGCAAGATATAGCCAACAAACCATCTATTGCTCAGGGTAAAGATAATAGTTGATAACCTGAGTGAAAATGATTAACAGCCAGCTAACTTATGTAATGGACTGGTGTAGAGATTCAACTAGCAGTAAACATGGATTAAGTTCCATGATAACTTACTGTATCACTTCTTTAAGCTCTCCTGAGACTGCAATATAAATACTATAAGTTAGTTACTTATAACTATAACACTTAGTAACACCTTACTCCATAACTCATAGTGTGCACCATGTTCCAACTATTTTTAAAAAATGTAGTGGGGTATAGTCTATCCCCACGATTTAGCTTCACCCCCCAATGTTATTTGTAACGTGTCTCAAGTTACATGATACATACTCCAATGAAGATTGTAACGTGTAGCATGATTAATACTCCAATGTATGTTGGAGCATGGAGACAGTCGTGGGGAATGATACCCGACTTCGGTTACAACATCTCAAGTAGCATGAACCATGCGGGAAACATACAACTATACATAAATACATACAATGCTACACAGAGAGAAACCAATACCTTGTCAAGGGTTTCTTTTTTCCATGTGTTTAGTGCTTTAGTAGCAACCACACGTACATAGATTGTTACTTGTTTAAGTGATACAGTTTGATATACTTATAAATAGATATTAGTTATTTGTTTAGCACGTTGAAATTAAAATCAGGCAGAAAGAAAAAATGAAGCTAATACATTGTTTAAAGCCAAAAGGTAAGTTAGAACAAAGGGATGTAATAACTCTTTCCAGCGGTATCACAGCTACGGGGTACTATGATGAAAAAGGTAATTACTATGAGAAGTTAAGTACAGGTCAATGGATGATACTCAAAGACTAACCTATAAGTAATTTTAGCCTGATTTTATAACTTAGAGATTGACATCGCTAATAATCTCAATTGTTGGCGATGATGAGTATCTAATTTCAGTTAGGAGGTGTTAAGAATGTACAAAATATACAGATTTTTTAGTAATGGGAGGGCTAAGAAGCTAATAAAAACCGTCAGTTCTTTGGAGATTGCCCAACTACATTGCAACGACCCAAAGACTAGGAAAGAGGGAAAATGGTTTGATGGTTATCAGAAGGCTTAGAGATTTACTTTGCCTTTGAGCAATCGAGGGCAAAGATAAGTATCTAATTTTAGTTAGGAGGTGTTAAGAATGACAAAGTTAACAGCTAATGGACACGAGGTTAAACACGTTTTTGCTACGGACTACGAGGGCAACGAGTTCGAAATGCTGGTGGCCTTTGAGCCCAAGAAATACAACAAGGGGAAACTGATACAACTTGAGCCAATAGAAGCGGCTCGCAAGGAATTGAATAAGTACAAAAGTTGGGAAGTTGCAGGAGAGGGCTTTATACATAAAAGCATATACAGCTCTTACGGAGGTTGTGAGATATGCAACCATCCGTCCAACAAACTAACCAAAGATGGTATATGTGAGAATTGTATATAACCAGCTAACCCGTGGGGCATAGTTAGTTTATCAAGTTTTTAGGATTGGAGGTGTTAATAATGACAGAGAAAACAAAAATACAAAAAACCAGAGAAGAGGTTATTGACGAACTAACCGACGCCGTCATTGCAAGCGACAACATGGCGGATATTCTCTTTTACGGTGTTAAAGGTTACAAAGATTATACCAACGAAGAATTGGTGGAAGAGTGGCAGTCGTGGGCAGGTGATGACAACACAACGTTAGAAATTATCTAGTTAGAGATTGACACTACTACCAACTAGCTTGGCGGTAGTGATGAGTCTATAAATTTATTGAAAGGTGGTGATTTTAATGACAAATGAAGAACTACAAAAACCATTTAGCATAGACGCTATTAGTAGGGAGGACTTACTCAATGCGGGGTTAGATGAGGCGTTAGTGTTTCAATTAACTGACGAAGACATGACAGCTATTGCCGAAGAACTAGCAGAAACCGTGCAAGTGAGTATTAACGACGCTATAGCTGAAATTGCAAACGACAGGCAACAACAAGCACTGGATGAGGAGGACGAGGGGTGCTTACATAACTTTGAGGACAATATCTGTAAGACTTGTGGGGCTGTTAGGGAATAGATTAGAGATTGACGCTGTCCACTTGTAAATCTCGCAAGTGGGTGGCGATGAGTTTCCAAACGGTTAGTAGATACAGTTTGATAGGGTTAGTTAGTATCAAGTTGCCTAGAACAAATCGTTTCTAGGGCATTCTGGAAGGGGTGTTTTCTGATGAATATACAAAACTGCTCCAAGTACCATGAGTTTGCAAGACTTATGAGTGAGTGGCACTTGTTAGGAAATGACGGTCAAGCCTTGTGGTTTGCTTCTCAACTTGGATTCTGTTAATTGAATGTTGAGCAGGTGAAGTGCGTGGGGTGCTTCACCTACTAAGTATTTAATTTTTGACAATTAAACATTTAAACATTGGGTGGGGTGGATTTTGATTCAGGTGATTAGGGCAACGTGCCGAAAGGATATAAAAAACAAGTCTGCCTAGACCACAGGACATCTTTTAGCGAAGCGTGTCCGTCCATCCCATTGAGTGTTTAATTTATTTAATTTCTGGCTAGACCAGAGAAAAGGAGTTGTTAATGAACAACAATAAAATTTTAGGGTAAGAAACCCTTGCAATGTATCTGGACTGGTGATACAGTTTGATAGGGTATATTTATATGGATAAAAACAAATACATTTACACAATCATAACCTTTCAGGACTTACCCTGGAAGTTACAGCAAGAAATAATTTCAAGAGTTATTGAAGAAATTTACGACAGACCCGACCTTATCATATGTGACCGTGATGGTGACATCCTTGAGGATGAGACTAATGAGAACGTGGAAAAGGAAGCAGTCAAGTTGGCTGAGAAGTCATGGGTTGAGTGGGGGGTTTCTATCAATGGTTAAGAAAATACTCTTGATTGTAACCCTACCCTTGTGGTTACCGTTGTACTTCATTTTGCTTATATTAAATGGCAAATACCAAAGCTGGAAATTACAAATACATAGGAACAAGAGAACTATATCTTGGAAAAATACTAATTGATAAAGAGACATGGTGGTCACTAATAATTCAAATAGCCGAGGAAGGTTACGAAGCAGTAGTAATTTCGCCAATTAGGATTAGGTATAAAACTTGGGAAGATTTTGATGAGGAATGGGAGATTATAAAATGACTAAAGAAAAACAAACTAAATATCAATTGGGTAGAGCTAGAATAATTGCTCAAACTAATGGCGGTGCTACAGATGCATATATAGATAATGTACTTAGTAGAAAGGAGATAAAATGACCCTACCACTCAACCAACAAGTAACATCGTTAGAGTTAAGTCAGAAACTAAAAGAGCTTAATGTGCCTCAAGAATCATTGTTTTATTGGGGTAAGCTGGAATATTCAGACAGGGGTATGGTATGGGAACTGTGTGAAAAAGGTGTTGAGTTAATCACAAAGGATATGGTATCGGCATTTTCTGTAGCAGAGCTTGGAGAACTGCTACCTTTCTATATAGATAAAAATGGTGCGGTTTTGACACTTGAAATAACAAAAGTGGAAGACAGTATTGCTAAAAACTGGATGATTGTATATACGACTCACTACGCAAGTAGGGATGAAAATATGTATTCTAAGGTATTTATTGACAACGAAGCTAATTGTCGTGCAAAAATGCTTATCTGGCTTATAGAAAACAAACACTTAGATGTAACTAATTTGAAGAAAGGGGAATAGGGAATGAGCCACCTAATACTTAAATGGGGAACACTAAAGGGTTGGGATTTTAGCGATAGCGAGAAAGGCAAAGCCCTTTTAAAAGAGTACAACAGTATTGGTTCTAGTATGTCGGCAATAATGCAAAAGGATACACCACGACAGCAGGAAATAATCTGTGAGTTAATAGATGTTTGTGATGACCCAGAGGGTATTTTCTTAGATTGGGACGATAAGTATGTATCTAAGGAAGAGGCTAAAAAGTATGTGAAGGGTTCTAGGGAGTAAGGAATCTAACTAATTTATAAAGAAAGGAATATTAAAATGGAGGAAAATAAAAAATATAGTTGGAGCAAGTTTACTAAACTTCCGCTAATTGAAACCTATTTAAGAAATGCAGGAAAGCCCATAGAGATAGAAGAAGGGCAGGAAATAGTTACCCTGATTAAATCAATGGATTACTTCATGTCTATGTTAAGGATAGGTAATGGGGTTAATTATTTGGGGAGCAGTAGAGGGTATGTTTTAGAGAAAATTGGACTGCTTGAACAAAGCCTTGATTGGTTAAAAGACAGGGTAAAAGAAAATTACTAATTTATCTATAAAGGACTTTATGAAAGACGAAACTATAAAAAAAATTGAATATGAATACACCATAGACGGCATTCCCTATACTTGGGAAGAGTTTATCCAAGAAGGTAAGAACTTCGGGTTTGAAAGTGACGGTAGTGGTTTAACTTCAACTTCGGAAGTAGCTGGGTTTTTAAGGAGAACGGGGCATAAAGTTGGCTATTATAGGGAGAATCTATGAACAAAGACTTAAAGAATAAAATTGAAGAGATAATCAGAAATAGGTGCTTTGTTAAATACCACAAAAAGGCGGAAGGAATGGAAATATTTGATACCGACATTACTTTAATCCAAGAGTCTAATAAGGAAGCTGTTAGGGAGTTTGTACAGGAATATAGCATCTACTTACCTGTTAGTGTTTTGGATAAATATCTCTCTACCAAATCAGAGTCCAATGAGGGGGAGGGTAAATTGGAGGAAAATCCAAATGCATAATATGAGAGGAATAAAATGATTAAAGTAACTACAGATAAAAAAATAAATAGGATAGACAGATTATCAGACTATAGAGAGATAAAACTCCCTATAGGTATCAACCGAAACAATGGTTTCTATGCCGAAGTAAGTACAAAGGCATTTAAGAAGTTAGAAAAACTAATTGAAGTACCTTTTAATGTTTGCCACGATTTTGATACAGGGTTATTTTGGCTTGTAGTAAACGGCGAGGGAAGAAAAAACAGGTTTGATTTTACATATTTGGTACAGGGAAAAATCAATACAAGTGTAAACGGTTGGGATAAGAATAAATATATAAATGTTGACTTCACACATATAGATATTGCAACAACTTGGGGATTGCTTGAACAAGTCATTGATTTATTAGCGGAATGGTTAGACAAGAAGTACGGGGAAGATGTTGGTTTCAAAAGACACTTTAGTCATACCAAACTTGGCTATGCCGTAAATAAAATTAAGGAACCATCAAGATCAGGAAAGAAAACAAAGGAAAGTAGTAATTTAGATAGGAGGCAAGGAAATGTCAACTAGAGTTCACAAAATTAAATATCATTGTATGAACGATCATGGTTATGAATCTTGTAAGGGACATGAGATGGAAGTTTTATTACAAACAGTTTCTGATGTAGTCATAGTTACAATAGACGGTGAAATAGAATTTAGTGGGGATACAAACAAAGTAGAGGCACTTTTAAAAGGATTAGAACTGGTTGGTTATGGAGAATACTTTGGATTTTCTATAAGGGAAACATCTAAACATTCCCATGAAGTTATCAAGTCCACCAACACACAGCCAAAGGAGGAGGAATGGATACACTAAATACATTACTTGAAATAATAGGCTTTTGCACAGTAATTATTTTATTTCTTCGTTGGCTTGGCAAATGAAAGATACCGCTGGAAAAGAAATAAAAGGGAACCCACCTTGTTTGGGTTGTGGTAATACCTGTTGCACTTGTTATGACCCAGTAGTAAAAATTACAGATGAAACGGAGGAGATTGGGATAGAAGAGTTGTTAAAAAAAGCTTCAGAGTTGGATTATAGACAGATTAAATCCCCTACCAACAATGGTAAGGAAAGGAAGATGAGTGGATCTACTACTAAAAACCCACGAATTAGTAGTAAATTAGTAGTTAGTTAAAGTCTGACACTCTACCTTGATGGAAGTCATTCATCACGAAAGTGGTGCCTTTTAAGGAGCTATCAAGGTAGGCTGTGAGCCTTTAGGGATTGGTAACTAGGCTTAGAGGTAGCCATGTTTTAATGAGTGTTCCGCCGACTACTAGCCACCTTCAGCGAAAGCTGTGAGACCCATAACCAACCTTACAATATAGGTTTTGGGGGTACAAGGAGACTTAGTCAGGTAAGGGGAAAGATAGAACTCTGGTGTAGAAACACGCCAGTCCCTTTAGGCTCTTAGGATAGCTTTGAGGATTAGATGAGTAGTATGGGGAGTCATCTACGGGTGATGGTGTAAAGTTAGCACACTTCTAACGGTAGATGAGGACATCGTTCAATTCGGTGTCACCCGACCAACGAGGCGTCGTACCACGCCTACAACCGTACTGCCTGTCAAGTTCTTAAAGTTAGTTAAAGTTAGTTGGTATTTAGTTTAGAAGAAAGGAAAATTATGGCTACCAAAGAAGTTCAAGAAAAACAACAGGAAAAGCAAGTAGATATGTCGCTAGATATTTTTATGGCGTTAGTCTATGAAGCATTCTCGGAAATGCTCCAAAGAGGCGATATGTTCGGGTTACAGCCCAAGCAGAACCAGATAGACCAGATTTGGGTCAATGAACTCCAACCAAAAATAATGTATAGAGTTGGTCGTGTGAGTAAAGCCAAGGAGGGTGCTAAAAATGAAGTGGCACAATCTAAAGAGAAATAAATGCCCCGACTGTAACATAGACTGGTTGAAGTTGGGCAACGCTACGTTTAGCAAAGGATTAATAGTTTGCAAGTGTGGTTTCAAGATTACAGAAAAGAGAATGGCTGACATTATTGCTGATATGGTCAATAGAGATATTGACTTTGACTACTCGGAAGACCACCTTATTGGTGAGGTAACCGACCAGCATAAACAAGAAGTACAAGACATGGAAGACTTTGACCTTGCACCTACTACGGATGGGGAAGGTCATTACCAATGAGTGTTTTATTATTTTGGATATGTGTATTTATTTGGCTAGAGGTACTCAAAATTGGGAAGGGTGCTAGATAACCCTTGACAGTATTTGATACCGTTTGATAATATAAATTATATGATTACTACAGAAACTACAGAATGGGGACTTCAAGATGTATGGAACGAGTCAATCGACCTACAGGAGCCCCGAAAATTTGAACCCAGAGACTATTTATATGCTACTGAAGTAGGTAGCTCTTTCCTAGATACATACCTTAAACTAAAAGGAGTTCAACCATCAAATCCTTTTGATATTCGTTCAAAGAGAAAGTTTGATATGGGTAACTTCATTGAATGGACTATGAAACTGGTTCTTATCAGAGCTGGAATACTCAAAGCTACCCAAGAACGTGTCGGGTCTCAATATCCAGGCTGTCTTAGGGTATCAGGGAGGCTTGATTATAGAGCAGGTGGGATGATTGATTGGGAAAAAGCCAAAGCTGATGTTGATGAGTTGGTTAAGATATACGAGTTACCAGAGTTCTTGGCTAACATTGCTAGAAATATTGTACTCAAATTCTCAGAGAGATACCCAGCAGGTATGGAGGAAGTTGTTATCGAGATGAAGTCTTCATCGTCTTTTATGTTTTTCTTAATGGAAAGGACTAAACTACCCGACCCAAAGCACGTCAACCAATGCTTTCATTATATAAAGGGTAAGGGCTTCTCAAGAGGAATAATTGCATACCTTTGCAAAGATGACGCTAGACTTTTAGAGTTTAATATTTACAACAATGAGGAAAACGAGGCTACATACAAGGCTTGGATTGAGAAGATGAGCTACTACTATCTTAATAACATTGAACCGCCAAAAGAAAAGGAACTCGACTTTGATGTTGATAAGGGTAGGTTTGGTGCTAACTGGAAAGTTGGTTACTCGCCATACTTAACGCTTAACTACGGCTACAAGAATCAATCAGAGTTTGATGACAAGTACAGACCGTTAGCTGAGAAGTGGAACAGAGTTTTACTTAGAGCTGTAGAAGTCAAGTACCCGACACCAACTAGAGAAAAGCCTATGGCTTTAACCAAACTTAATCTTGAAGTTATTGAGGAAGTTAAGTCGGCAGGTTTCGACTGGGATAGTGCGGTTGAAATTGCCAAGAGTAAAGGGTTACCTGATGAAAGCGAGGTGATTATAGATGCCGAAAAGTAATAATGACGGTTGGAAAAAAGTAGAGATGGCTCCAGCTTGGGACTTCAAAGAAGAATATAAAGGTCTTCCAGAAGCAGACAAAAAAGCAGAGGTGGGCGTTTCAGTTCAAGGAATATTTACTGGAATGGATGAGGACGTTGGTGACAACCACAGTAAAATGTACCACTTAGAGCAAGACAATGGTAAAGACATTGCTGTATGGGGTAACACAGTTTTGGACTTGAGAATGAAGAACGTCAAGATGGGAGAGGAAGTTAAAATTGTATATCTAGGTCAAGCAAAGAGTGAGAAAGTTAAGGGTAGAACCTACCATAACTTTGAAGTGTATCACAAACCAGCTCCGTTCAAGAAAGTAGAGGATGAGGTTGATTTGGACGACATAGACCTTAGTGATTTAGACGATAAGAGGTAATTTATGGTTGGGCAAGACACATTAAAAATATTGGATGTGAATAAGTTTGGAGCCCTACTTTTTGTAGGTTCTCTAAAGGAAGATAGTGGTCTGGTGACTACTATTAAGCCTGACCCTGGTAATGGATTGAAGAATATTAATTTTGTTTTTGGAATCGAAGGGGAAGAAATGTTGTTGGTTACTCTAATGACTGAGGTGCTTAAACAGCAACCACAGCTTAGGAAAATAGTAGGAACAGCTTTAGCCTCGGTTGATTCGGGAAGGTTAGTATGAAAGATAAAAAAGCAAAGGATGTGTCTCTGAAAGGACATGAAGCAGAAAAAGAAAATAAGAAAGTTTTTACAGGTTTTGATGGTGGTATTTCCATTATGTTCAAGGACAACAAAGACGGAACAAGAAGGCAAGTTACCGCAGTCAAAGGTGATAATACAATGTTGGTTGAGTGCCTTTTGAACGCTGTTATGGAGAATGCAGATTTTGCAGAGATTTTCCGTGATGCATCTAAGTTAGACACCAGAGCGATGGAGATAGTTAATCTTGTTAATAAAGGCAAAACACAGGAAGCAGTCGATAAGTTATTTAGTGATTTAGATAGCATACCAGGGCTTAAAGAGTTTAGAAAAAAAGCTACTGGCAAGAGGAAAGGGTTTTTCGGGTTATGTCGCTAGAACCCCTACCTACAGAATTACAGGGGTTACACGTTCTTGCTACCAAGCACGCCAAGGAAGGCTTGGAAGAATTAAAGATTCCTTTTAGGCGTGCAGTAGCCATGATTTTTCATGGTTGTTTGGACAGACCGATACGTTCTAACAGCTATAAGACTGAAAAGTATGGTGAACAGCAAGAGGACGTTATCTATGTGAGAAATGGGACGGTTATTTTCACGATAAGGAAAACCAAAAATAACTTTAACCAAGAGGAAACTATACTACTTCTCATTACGGTAACAGACCAGCAAGTAACGGCTAAGATTCCAGTAAAAGAAATTAGCAGGGACAACTTCTCATGGAGTGACCCCAATGCTGTATTAGTAGAAACACCAAACTATGGAAAAAAAGACAAGCACAAAAATAATCAGGGTGTCCACACTAGACCCAGGCAAGAAAAAAGAGATTTTCTGCGGGACTATCGCTGATAACATATTCTACCGAAGTGTGAAGAATGCTCACTTCATGGTCAAGGAAAGTGGTTATGGCATACAGATGGAAGTATTGCAAAGACTATTAATCTTTGGGGTGGATGTGATTGTGATAACCACTAAGGCAGGCACAACTCTAAAGAGTAGGCTGTCTGACTGGGGTAAGAATGGAAAGGTAAAGGATTACGGCAACGGTAAGCAGGTATTTTTGAGTACCAAGTTTATGAAAAGCACCAGATGAAAAAGGTAATTGCCGTTGATTTTGATGGAGTGATACATGATTATAAACATCCCGTACCTGGCAGGAAAATGGGTACTCCAATGCATGGTGCTAAGGAGGCACTTGAGGCGTTGAAGTTACTGGGGTTTAGGATTGTGGTTCAGTCGGTGTGGGGTCACAAGACCGAAGTGATTGAGGA
>Ga0265297_10003080_pt1 | contig 31324 bp, 23 predicted proteins | sample Munlanlwell13791_FD_192502 | JGI IMG/M metagenome (GOLD analysis project Ga0265297, IMG submission 192502) | Leachate microbial communities from a municipal landfill in Southern Ontario, Canada - Leachate well 137-91 | ecosystem: Engineered > Solid waste > Landfill > Unclassified | place...
TTTGCGGTCGGGAAGCATATCTCCCCCTGGTCAAAACGACTCGGTGAAAAGCTGTTCGACGAACGCATCACAATGTACACCGACACGGTCTCCTCCGAGGCATTGCTTCGCCTGGCCTTCGATGCCGAGGGAGTCCCGTGCAGCAAGGCGGTTCTGATTGACCGCGGTGTCCTCAAGTCCTTCTATCACAGCCTCGACACCGCTGCCGAATGCGGACACGAGCCGACAGGACATGGTTTCCGCGATGGCGGATCGCTGCCCTCGCCGAGCCTCCAGTGCATGGGATTCGCGCAGGGCGCGGGCCATCTCGATGCAATGGCTGCCGATGCGGAGATCTGGATCGACGACCTGATCGGCACAAGCATGTGCAATCCCTACACCGGCAACATCAGCGGCAACGTCGCAATGGGCTTCACCATGGAGAACGGTCGCCGTCGGGCTCGCGTCAAGGATGCCATGCTGAATGTCAGGGTCTTCGACGAACTGAAGTCTTCCGTTCTGGCCGTCAGCGCGGAGACGGATGTGATCGGCTACACGCGTTTGCCGTACGTCCTTCTTGACGGTATAACTATCGCGGCCCAGTAAGCCGCGCTTGCCGACGAATGCGGCGGTGCGCGAGGTTGCCATGATTTTTGGCCGTCATCTTATCGTTGACCTGTTTGGCATCAAGAGAGATCTGCTCAATGATGCCGATGCCATCGGCTCCCTGCTGGCCAGGGCAGCCGCGGCTGCAGGTGCAACCGTGATTGACTCCTGCTCACATTCCTTCAGTCCGCACGGGGTCACGGCAACCGTGACTTTGGCGGAATCGCATATCTCCCTCCACAGTTGGCCTGAAAACGGCTATTGTGCGTTGGATATCTTTGTCTGCGGCAGCTCTGACCCGTTCAAAGCTCTTGAGGTGATTCGCGACCATTTCCTTCCCTTGCGGGAACAAGTGGTCGAGCTGCCTCGGGGCGAAAGCGAGGATGCACTTTGACCGACAGGTTCAGCGAGATAATCACCGACACCACCGCGATCATTTTCGACGGCGAACTTGTGCTTGACGAGCGCTCGCGCTACCAGCATATTCAGGTGTACAAGCACGATTACTATGGCTATATCCTTGTGCTGGACGGGCTCTACCAGATGAGCACGACCGACGAATACCTGTACTCGGAGATGATGGCGCACATCCCGCTCTGCGGGCTCGCAAGGGAGCCCAGGCGGGTGCTGATGGTGGGTGGAGGAGACGGTGGCACGCTCGCCCAGGTGCTTCGTCATCCGTCGGTCGAATACGTGAAGGTCGTGGAACTGGACGAAGCCGTGGTCAACACGAGCAAGCGCTTCTTCCCGTTCGCCGCAACGGCCTTTGTGGACAAGAAGGTGTCCATCACGTATATGGATGCCGCGGTCTATATGAAGCAGCCAGATCCTCCGGAGCTGTTCGATGCCGCAATACTCGACACGTCTGACCCCGAGACCCCCGCGAAGGTTCTCTATACAAGGGAATTCTACTCCAATGTGCGCCGGTTCCTGGCCCCCGACGGAATCCTGATGCACCAGATTGGCACCACGGAATTCACGCCCGAGTACCTATCCGGGACCGTTGACGCAATGTCTCCGCTCTTCCCGTGGGTGGGGGCGTGCCTGGTTCCGATGTTCACCTACGCCGGAGCCCAGGCGTTTGTCGTCGCATCAGACAGAGATGTGTCCAAGCCTCATCGTGAGATCCTTGGAAAATGGTACAACTCTGAGATCCACGCTGCGTCATTCGCCCTTCCCACATTCTGGCGAAATCTGGTCATCCGCCCCAAAACCGGTTAGGAGGGACATGCGAACCCCAGTGAGAATTTCCCTGTTCGTTGTCTTGGCGGTGATGCTGTCAGCCGTGTGCGGGTGCGGAACCTCTGAGAACGGACTTCCCCAAGGTCTTGCATTCGTGTTTCTGGACGAGGGGCTCGATGGCGAAGTCGGGATCGTACAACTGTCCGAGGGCGAAAACAACGGATTCCGGACATCGACGATAGTGTTCCACAATAACCTCAACCGGTCCGCCAGGATCAAGGTTCGGTCGCTGTATTTCGATGCGGCGGGCAAGTCCGTGTCGCCTGAGTCGATGAAGTGGGACACGGTGAATCTGGGGCCTATGGCGACGAGTACGATCAAGGCCACAGCTCCCGATAAGAAAGTCGCGCGCATCCGCTTCGAGATAAAGAGAGCCGATTGACACGCGAATAGCGTTGATTATTGATTTGCATCGTGGATAATGGGGTACTGGAGCAGGCCGTTTTTCACAGGCTTTCGGCCAGTTTGTTGTATGATATGAAGCGCCCACGGGCGGGCTTCTTCGGTTACTACCTGTTCAGGAGGATAGAATGAACAAGAGAGCCTTGATAATCATCTTCGCGTTGCTGGCCGCCGTTGCCGCACTCAGCAGCAGTTCCACCAGGGCTGAAGAGCCGCTGAAGAGCCTCAGTATTCCCGGTGCCGGGTTCTCGGGCTTCAGCCGTCCGCCTCTTCCGTCTTTCTCGTTCCCGCAAAAGAGCTTGCCAACCGCGCCGCCGAAGGTTTCAATTTCGGCGCCTTTCCTTCCTTCGGGAATGGTACAGACACCGCTCGTCTATGAGTTCGACTGGATGGAGTGGTGGAAGACCAACATCTCATACGTGATGAAAGTAAGGGATCAGGTCATATTCTACAGAGAGGCCGAGGTCAAGGTCACCAACATCCCTGCGATCCTGACCCTGCTTGACTACAACGACCTGTTCTTCCCCGTTACCAGGGCCATTGCTCTGCAGATGCTCGACAAGACCGGTGACGAAGGCGTTGAAGCTCTTCGGCAGATGGCTGCAGGCAAGACTGACGCCAACGCTCAGGCGCATCCCTCGATTACCACGCGTAAGCTACAGGCTTTGGCCGCCTACGCGCTTGGCCTGCTTCGTGCTCGCACCGCATTCAAGGAAATTGCCGCACTCCTGTCGGATCCACGCCCGGAAAGCAGAATGCTGGCAGCGCTATCCCTCGGGCATCTCGGAACAGAAGAGGCGGAAAGCGAGATCATCAAGACGCTCGAAACCGAGAAAGACCAACGCGTCGCGGCTGCCTGCATGTTCGGCCTTGCCCTGACCGGTACCGACAGGTCCCGCAAGACGATCCTGGACGTTGTCCAGGGAGCCAAGAAGACCCCGCTACGCCAGAGCCTCGGTTTCCTGGCGCTTTCCCTTCTCAGTCGCAAGCCGTCTTACACGGACATCGAGAAGGCGATCTTCTCGTCGAATTCCGCTTTCTGGCTTTCGGGTATCGCCGCTCGTGCCGCGCTTCTGCGCATGACCGACTGCAAGCCGCGTGATGTCAACAATCTGATCAACTCAGCGCTCGTGAGAACAGAGGGCATTTCCCCCATTTCGGCCATTCTTCCGCTGCACCTGCTGGGTGAGAAGCTTGCGTTGGCCGACCTGAGCCCTCTTCTGAAGAACGCCGATCCTGAAGTCCGTGCAATGGCGAGATTCCTTGCCGCGCTGGCCGGTTCGCCGACTCTGGTTCCGGCTGTTGTCGGCGATGGAGCGGACACAAACCCCCGCGCCGCGCAACTGCAGGCTCAGGCGATGGCATACCTGACTTCGGCCGATCCTGCCAAGTACGCCCGCAACCTCATCGACCAGACCGATGTACTGTCGAAAATTGCCGGCATCCTTGCATTGGGCAAGAGCCTGGCGAAGGACGATATCTACAAACTGAACGTGATTGTCAAGGACTCCGGATCGCAGGAACTTGACATTGCCTATATGCTGGCGCTTGCCAAGGGCGCTCCCGATAACACCATCGCCTGGAACGAGTTGGTGCGCGATCTGCGGTCTTCCGACAAGCGTACTGCGGATTTCGCGACGGTCCTCATCGGGACGACCGGCTCCCTCAAGGCAGCCCGCCTGCTTCTGGATCTTCCGGACGGACAGGTCGATGAACTGCCGTATTCGATCGCCATTTCCCTTCTTGGCCCGCTTCCCTATGAACTGACGTTCAGGCAGGGAATCGAGACCAAGGGAGATCTTCCGCGCGCCGCGGCCATCCTGGCATACTCCCTTGTTCCGCTCGAAAGTGCCCAGGCGGTGCTCTTCGAAGTGCTCGAAGGGGAGTCCATTCCCATCGCACGAGCCCACGCCGCAGCAGGTGTCAACCTCCACCCTGGAAAGGACATCACGGACAAGCAGCTTGATGTACTTCTCAACGAGGCCCGGCGCGGCTCAGACAACTGGATCCGCAGTTACTCCACGCTCGCGCTTGGCAAGTTCTGCGAGAAGTCTGCGGCCGGCCTCGCCCTCGAGGAACTGCTGGACAACTCGGACATCAATGTCCGCGCCATGGCAGCGTTCAGCATGGGCTTAAATAAGTATCTCAGGGGCACGACACTGCTGAAGAACCAGATAGAGAACGAGAGAACATATGCCATTCTTGCCGAGATCATCTCGCTTGGGATGTTCCGGCAGCGCGTTTTCGTGCCATACTTCGCAAGCGGAATCAAGTTCGCCGCCAATGATCCGGAGCGGCTTGCGTTCGCTTCCGCGCTTTCATCCACGCTTGAGCCTGCCGACTATCCCCTTCTGATCGAGGCGCTCAGCACTGAGAGCGCAATCGACGCCAAGACTTTTGCCTGGACTCTCGGACTGCACGAGTATCCGGGAGATACGCTTGCGCGCCAGGTTGCAGATGCTCTCGCCAAGGTAAAGCAGGAAAACGACCCGTCAACGAGGTTCCATGTAGCCCTGGTCCGTTGCGCTCTTGGCGACGGCCGCGCGTTCGGTGAATTGCTTGACGCCGTTACATCCAAGGGCTTCTCATACAATTCCATCCAGCCGGAGGCCAACTTCCTGTTCCAGTACTTCCAGGCGGAGTTGCCCGACTACGAGCGCGTTATCCCGTTTTTCACCCTCGAGTAGGAGAGAACGATGACTGACAAAGCTGCCACGGACGCCGCTTTCAAGTTCTTCGAGTCGTTCACCTCGGCGATGAAGTCAGGCGATATCGACAGGATAATGTCGCACTATGTCGATTCGGAACAGACCGTTCAGATCCTGTCCAACGGGCACATCATTTTCGGGTTCAACCAGATCAAGCAGGAATATGCCCTGTTCCTCGACGCTGTCGAGATGATCGACTTCCAGGTTCCCCAATTCCAGACTGTTGAGATGTGCGACCGCATGATGCTGGTGGTGCAACTGAACGGAATGGTGCGGGTTCGCAAGTCGCGCGTGAAGCTGCCTTACCGCGGAACCGGCGCGATTCTTCTGAACGGGAAGGGCCCTGACTTCAAGATGGTTTACGAGCACTTTACCCTCATCGACTGATCTTCGTCTATGAGGGTCGCATCCGGCCTTCACGAATGGAATATGACGCCCGTTGAGGCCATCCAGCTTCAACGGGCGTTGTCATCTTCTCTTGTCATTTCCGGGGGTTGCCCGATGGGCAGGCTCGTGGCCGGGGTGGATGTCGCCATGGATGCGGATTTCGCTTCCGCCTGCGCTGTAGTCATCGAACTCCCCTCGCTGGAACCGGTCGAGGTAGTCTGTGCCAGGGCGCGGGTCGAGTTCCCCTACATCCCCGGACTGCTGAGCTTCAGGGAGGCGCCGATTACGCTTGCCGCGCTGTACCGGCTGACTTCCGCCCCGTGCGCGGTCCTGCTTGACGGCCAGGGCATCGCGCACCCGAGAAGACTGGGGTTTGCCAGCCATGTCGGGCTCTGGATTGACGTCCCCGCAGTCGGCGTTGCCAAGAGCCTCCTGGTGGGCGAGTATCTGCAGCCGACTGCCATAGCAGGCTCAAAAGAGGTGCTTCGGTATCGAGGATCGAGAATCGGATACTCCGTTCGGACGCGCGATGGGGTATCGCCGGTGTTCGTGTCGCCCGGCAACCACATTGGCTTCCTTGGCTCAGTGCGGCTTGCAATGCGCTGTTGCGGGGGATACCGGATTCCAGAGCCCACCCGAATGGCTCATACCGCCGGGGTGCTGGTGCGTCGTGGGATGGAGGAGTCGCAAGTGCTCTCCTCGCTCCGGGCATCGTGGCAGGCGGCGCAAAAAAAACGGGGCGCACAGGGCGCCCCGTCATAAAGCAGCAGAGGCTGCTTATTTCTTTTCCTCTGTCTTTGGCTGTTCAGTCGGCTTGTTTTCTTCTGGTGGTTTCTCCCCGCCTTCGGGCTTCTTCTCTTCCTCGTGCTTCTTGCTGCTGTCTGCCTTCGCCTCGCCTTCCTTCTTGCCAGCCTGCGGGGTGACGATGTTCAGATAGCGGCTGCGGGGCAGCCAGAGCGAGCCATAAAGCAGGCCGAAGAACCAGACGATGATGGAGATAATCAGCATCGTGGAGCCATTGCGCATATCCTTGAGATGTGCGGAGAAGTGCGCGGGGAATTCGAGCATATAGTTGCCAACGAACTGCATCAGAGGCTGGAATTCTCTTGGCCACTTGACGTGTTTCTCCGGAACCGGCATCGTCTTGTAGCCTTTTCCGGGCGCCCACTTGTTGTACTCGACAACCTTGTCCACCCAGACGTTATAGTCTTCGTAGTACCATTTCTTGAAATCCGGTAGCGTCACATTTGGCGCAGGTATGGTTGCCATCGCGGCGCGATACTCGTCGCCGGTTCCAAGGGTGTCACGCAGGTATGCGTTGTACTTCTCGATGAAGTCCTGCTTGAATGTACCGACCCAGATTCCGTACTTGGTGTATCCGACGGCCGTGCCGTCTTTGTTGGTGTAGTACCCGTAGGGGTAAGACAAGTTGTCCAGGACAACGAAATTGATGGCGAACATCAGGATCAGCACAAAGATACCGTGGATGGCTGACCAGAGCATCGTGGCGCCGCCGCGCGACCTTCCGCCTGCGACTCGCCAGCCAAGCCCGACAAGCACCAGCATGGCAAACCCTACGAGCGGGAACAGTCGGTCAAAGTAGTCGTACAGCTTCACCGACGATTCGGAGGTCGGCCCATCGGTGTAGATCAAGTACCCGATTCCGGCGCCCCAGAGAGCAACGGGGATCAGCGCAAACGCGGAAGCCACAAGAACGCAGATGAACCAACGCCCGAAAGTAAGGGGCTGCTTGGCGTACTCGTCACGGATGATCCGGACGCATTCGACGCAGGTATTTTTCTTATTCGCCTTGAAGAGAGCGGTTTTCCCGAGTGGCTTGGCGCAGCGATGGCATTCGGTTATCGCCTTCTGGGTCGGATCGAATGCGCACATCTTCTGTTCGCGCTTCTCGGCCTTTGGCTGGTCCTTCTTTTCTGCCGGAACCGAAGCTGGCTGCTCGATGTTGGTCGGAGGCTGAGCGCCATTCTTCTTGTCTTCGGGATTGTCCACGGGCTCTCCTTTTAACGGCTGAAAGAGATTATAGGAGGCGGCAGGGGAGTGTCAAACCTAAATAAAGCCGCCCTCGAACGGTCTCGAGGGCGGTTTTTCAGTTCTTTTGATCTGCCTCTACTGTTGACTATCCAACCCCTGGTGCGGGTGGCGGAGGGGGTGGCGGGGGCAGAGGCGGAATGATCGAAGGTTCTATGGATGGCTCGATGGAAGGCTGGATGCTCGGCTGGATGCTCGGCTGGATGCTTGGCTGAATTGAAGGCCGAGGGGTCGGGATCAGGTTGTTTGGAGCAACATTGTTGACTGGGTTGGGATCATTGTTTGAGCCTGATCCGGAGTTCCCCGGCTTGTTCGGCCCTGAATCAATATCGTTGTTCACGGCGCCCGGAGCATTGGGGCCGGTCGGCGGCGGTCCGAAGAACGGGGTGAACGAAGGTCCGAAATCGGGCGAGCCCATGTTGTTGGCCTCGCCATCCGTCGCCCTGCGGTCCACTCCGAATCCGTCAAAACCGACTTCCAGCAGACGCTTGCGCGATACTTCTCTCAGTTCTCCACTGATGCGATCTTTCACCCACACGGTGTTGCTCTTCACATAGACGTATGTCTTGGTGGGTGTAACGGCAAGAATGAACTCGGTTCCACGTACACCGGCGATGGCGGTGGGGGTGGTAACCTCGTAATTCGACTTGCCCTTCATTGATGACTTGTTGGCGCCCTTTTCGCTGCTATCGGATTGCTGGCGACGAGCCTTCCATCCTTCGGTCTTGCCGTCTTTCACGTTCGAATCGAGCTTGCCCTCTTCGAGGTCAATCTTCGTGGTCTTGTCGCCGTTGGGCTCGACCTTCCGCTCCTTGAGGGTCATCTTGCTGTTTTCACGCAGGGTAAGAACCGTTGGATTCTTCTCGTTATCCGCGGGCTGGCCGGGCGTGTTGAACAGGGTTATGACACAGTAGCTCTTTGCGGAAATCTCGATTGTGTCGTTTTCCTTGATTATCGTGGCAAGGGCACCTGACAGCTTCTCACCGCCGCGAGTCACACTAACTGTGCCCGATATCTCGGTGATCTTTCCTGCTTCCCTGTTGGGAATTGCAGGAGCTGCGGAAGGCGACACGGATGGCGCGGGAGATGCCGACGTTTCGTTCTCGGCAACGGCCCTGGTCAGTCCGATTAGCAGTATAAGGCTTAGTAACAGTAGCTTCTTCATTTCAGCTCCTGAGCTTAGTATTCCCACTGGAGGCCTAAGGTGATGACATGCCGGGAATAGTCGTACTCCGCGACGTTGCTGTTCGTTTCGATGTAATAGTACCTCAAGAAAGTCGATATGCCGTACTTGAGCGGCTTCACGATGTCCATCTCAGCGATCCAGCGGCTGTCAACTCTGTTCACGAGCCCGACAGGATCGATGCCGCGGAAATCCTTGTAGAAATAGCTGATCGACAGATCCATTCCCATCTTCCAGATGATCGGGAAGTGGGTGGCCGCCCGCAGCGACGGGCTCGAGTAACTGGCATAGTTCGCGGATGCCCGGACATACTCATAGCCCACGCGCAGGTTCAGCCAGCTCTCCTGAGTGAACATGTAAGTGTACCCTATGAACATGCCGTAGTCCTCGGCACAATAGGGTTCATCGATAGCGCGCGTGAAATCAAGCGTCTCGACCGACGGGTTGAATGACAGGAGCATCCTGGGGGCGACCTCGTTGTAGTAGATCGGCGAGAACTTGAAGGTGTTGAGGTAGGGATCCTTCGCCACGTGATAGAGATTCCAGGAAACAGGCAGATAGACGAAGTTGGGCCTGTCGGACCACAGGGCGAACGCCATGACCGAGTTTGACAGAATTTCCATGTAGGTCACGGCATTGTGTTCGGCGTTGTACAGGTCGTATTGCAGGCCGACCTTCCAGTTGGCAGTGTTGATTGGCGTCGCGCGGAGTGTCACCGTGGTCACGAGCTTTGACGTCTCGTACCGGGGGACAAGAGCCAGACCCTTGTTGAGAAGAACGACGTTGGAGTCGTACTGGTATCCCAGCGAGACTTTCAAGTTGAGCCAGGGATAGTCCTTCTTGTCCTCTATAGGAACGACAGGAGTGGACTTTGCCTTGTCCGGCTCCTTGAGTTCGGCGGTGTCGGTCGGATTGGCGCCTGCGACCGCGCTCGGAAGAAGAAACAAAGCCAACGCCGCCAAAGCGAACAAGCCTGTGAATCGCATCATGAGACCCCTTGAGTTTGGAACTTGTCGTATTTTACCCGCGAGGCGGCAATATGTCAAGAAATCACTTGGTTTGACAGGTGCGCTCCGTGCGGCTACAATTGCTGCGAAAATGAAGAACTACCTGCAGCGTCTTCTCGTGGCTGTGGCGATCGGGCTCGTAGGGGCCTTCGTGTTCGGATATCTCGCAGCCGCGAGATACCGCTTTCCTGAATTGTTCGAGAACCGCGCTTACGACCTCAGAATGACCCTTCGCGACGAACTGACCACCAACCGGGTCCCCCAGAGCGACAAGATAGTCTTCATTGACATTGACGACTTTTCTCTCCTGGGGACGGAGTTCCCCCTTCCGCGCGACAACTACCGCAAAGTCATCGGCCTTCTCAAGGACGCGGGCGCCAGCGTCGTCGGTTTTGATATCATATTATCAGAAAGAGCGCCCAAGAACGTGCAAAACGAGAACCTCGACTCGCTGCACTACTCGATCGAGGACATCTTCGACGATACGAAGATAAACGACGACGACCGGCGTGGCGCCCTTCACGATATGGTCGAGGAAATCCGGCGCAAGTCTGTTGATATGGATATCGCTGCGGTGTCCAGAGAACTTGGTCACGTCTATTTTCCCTTCGCCCTTCCTCAGGAGGACACCTACAAGGACTATGGGGAATTTGCGAGCATTAGTGCCGCCCTTGACATCAGGGCCGCGGACTTCTCTCATCGCCTCGCCGCCAGGAGTTCCGAGTTCGTCAAATCCTGGTACGAAAAGCCGTCGTTCGAGGACAGGGCCCGGGTGCTTCAGCAGTTGGGCGCTCCTGCTTCGCTTTGCAGCCATCTCTTTGTCAGCAAGGTCTCCGCGCTGTTCGAAGCCGCGGCGTTTGATTTTGTGCGGACCTACATCCGAAACGCCGATGACCTGTCGGTGCTGTCTGATTTCTTCAACGTCGAGCCCGATGTTGCCCTGAAGAGAGACGAAGAGCTGATGAAGGCTGGCAGCCTTCATCGCGAGGAAGTGTATGCCTCCTACGAGCGCATTTTCCAGGAGTTCATCTACCGCAAGACGCTCGAAAACTTCGAGACTCTGCGCGCCAAGACCCCCAACCTGGATATCTCCACCGTTGCCAATCTATTCATCCGGAAAATCCTTGCCGACAAATTCCCCCCTGAGATGGCCGCCGCGGATACGAAGATCATCGACGCCGAGATGCAGTTGTCCGAAAAGATGTTGCGGAACTACGTTCTGATGACCCGCGGCTGGGACAATCAGGCCCTGGCTGGCAAAATGCGATTCGGCTTCACGACTACATCCCCGCTGCTGTACTATCTTGAAAGTTCGCCCCGGCCATCTTATATCTCCATAACGCCCGACGGCGACGGAACCATCCGACGCAGCCACCTTCTGGCCTCATACGCGAGCCCCTACGGCGAATTCAAGGGCAAGATGCGGCTGTACTCTCAAATGGCATTTACCATGCTGTTGGACTACCTTGGCGTCAAGCTCGAGGATATCGAAGTCGAGCTTGGGCACGAAATCCGCATACCGCTCAAGGACGGCACTAAGATGGCCTTCCCCATTGACGAGTACGGGGTGATGATAGTCAACTGGGTAAGCGGCGATTTCCGTGACTCTTTCAAACACCTGTCCTTCCGCGAAGTCCTCAGCCAGGCTGATGCCCCGGATCCCGAGTATTTCGCCAAGACCTTGAAGCCCGCGATAAACGGCAAGATTGTTCTGATCGGCCTCACGGCAACCGGTACGCACGACCTCAACCCCACACCCCTGCATCCGCGCTACCCGATGGTCGGACTTCACGGAAACATCATCTCCAACATTCTGACCGGCTCCGCGATGATGCGCGTGAGCAAGTGGACCGATTTCTACGTCACAGCAGGGGTCATTTTCCTGCTATGCCTGCTTCTGCCTTTCCTTCCGAACGTGGCCTCGCTCGTCTGGTTTGTGGTGGTTGTGGGCGGGTACTTGGTTGTGTCCTTCTACCTGCAGATTGGCGGGGTCTGGGTCAATGCCGTCTACGTGCTGTCCGGATGCGTAGTCTGCGGCGTGGCGCTCTTTGCAGCCAAGTACGTGCTGGAGGGTCAGTCCCGTGCAAGGCTGAAAAAGATTTTCGGCGTGTATTTGTCGCCCAAGCTCGTCGAACAGATGGCCGACCAACTTACCGAAGTTCGCCTGGGTGGCGTCAGGATGAGCGCGACCGTCTATTTCAGCGACATCCAGGGCTTCACCTCCCTGAGCGAGCAGTTGCCCCCCGAGAAGCTGGTGGACATCCTTAACCGGTATCTGACACTGATGACGGATAACATCCTTGCCAACGACGGCCTGCTCGACAAATACGTCGGCGATGCGGTCGTGGCGGCCTTCGGCGTTCCGTTCCCCACGACAGACCACGCAAAACGCGCGTGCAGCACAGCCCTGGCTAACAAGGCAGCGCTGGAAAAACTCAACGTAGAACTCTCCGGCGAGGGCATCCCGACGCTTGTTCAGCGCATAGGCCTCAACAGCGGCGACCTCGTCGCGGGAAACATGGGCTCGCAGCGCCGGTTGGCATATACTGTCATGGGCGACACCGTGAACCTCGGGTCGCGGCTCGAAAACGTGAACAAACGCTACGGCACCAGCATCATCATCTCTGACACGACATTCGAGCAGGTTCGCGACGAGTACTTCTGCCGGAAAGTTGACCTGTTACGCGTTGTCGGGAAGAAGAAGCCGCTGTCGGTGTACGAACTTGTTGGCCACTTGGGGCAGGTGCCGGAAGAGAGGGTGGCCGGAAGCAGGAAGTACGAAGAAGCGCTGGAGCATTACCTGGCCGCCCGGTTTGTCGAGGCGCGCGCGGCATTCGTGGAATCCGACCGCATACTTGGTGGAGACAAGGCATCGAAGGAATTCTTGTCGCGCTGCGACAGGTTTATCGCCGAACCGGTACCCCCCGACTGGGACGGCGTATGGGAGTTGACCGAAAAATGAGACTGATAACCGCCCTCGCGATGCTCGTCCTTCTTCTTTTCGCTTCCTGCGGCGACAAGCGTGATGTTGTACTTCAGGGCAATGTCGTCTGCCTTATTACCGGAGCGCACGGCAGTTTCTCGCTCCGCGTTCCCGGTGACTCCGGCTACAACGAGGAGACCACGCTGCTTCTCAGTTCGGTGTTCAATGGAGCAAAAGAACCCGCTGAACAGGGGATCCTTCGACTGGCGGTTCACTACATCGTGGACGTCACGGACTACGTGAACTCCAAGCCATCCGCCGTGCGCAATATCGAAGGTGGCAGCGGACTGCCGGAGCATTTCTGGTCCCCGTGCGGCGAGTTCACACAGTGCAGAGCTTGCGGCGCGTTCTCCGTGCAACTGCTGCACAACGAACTCATCCCGGCGCCCAATAAGCTCACCGACCATATTCACGTCTGGAGCCCCGTAGGCTATCACGTCTTTCGCATGGCTGCGCTGGCCTGGCTGGCAGACAAGACCCAATAAGAGACGCCACCCCGTCGGGGCGCGAACATATCCAAAGGGCTGTATAATCCCCCTATGAACGTTGCCGCATCGAGCAACTTTGACGTTATCGTCGTGGGTGCCGGACATGCCGGGTGCGAGGCCGCCTGCGCGGCCGCCGGGATGGGGTGCAGGACACTTCTGCTGACCATCTCGCTCGACACAATCGGCTGGATGTCCTGCAATCCCGCTATCGGCGGAATAGCCAAGGGACAGGTCGTCAAGGAAATTGACGCGCTGGGCGGGATAATGGCCGGCGTCACCGACGCCTCAGCAATCCAGTACAGGCTTCTCAACAGCGCAAAGGGCCCTGCAGTCCATTCTCCCAGGGCGCAGTGCGACCGTGACCGCTACCGCATCGAAATGCGTAAGGCACTTTCGTCAAAAGCGGGCTTGACCATTCATCAGGCGATGGTCTCCGATTTCTTCATCGAGGACGGCATCGTCAGGGGCGTCAGAACCGCCGCCGGTGAGATTTTCCGCTGCTGCGCCGTTGTGCTAACTACGGGCACCTTCCTTGGCGGCATCATCCATATTGGCGAGCTTTCCTACCAGGGTGGCAGAGCGGGGGAACCTTCCGCGATCGGGCTCACCGCGGCAATCGAGCGTCTTGGCGTATCGGCCGGGCGTCTGAAGACCGGAACCCCGCCGCGCGTCTGGGGCCGCTCGGTTGATTTCGACCGTACCCAGCGCCAGGGGGGCGACCCCGAGCCCTGTTTCTTCTCCTTCAGAACCCGTTCGCTCGCGCTTCCCCAGCGCGACTGCCACATCACGAGAACCAATCCTGCCACACACGACATTATCAGGCGAAACTTCGACCGAGCCCCCCTCTATACAGGCCAGATAAAGAGCGAAGGCCCCCGGTATTGTCCCAGCATAGAGGTCAAGATCGTCCGCTTCGCTGACAAGGAGAGCCATCTCCTGTTCCTCGAACCCGAGGGTCTTGAATCCGACGAGTTCTACATCAACGGCTTTTCGACCTCCATCCCGGTGGATGTCCAGATCGAGGCCCTTCAGACTGTTCCGGGCCTTGAGAACTGCTCCCTGTCGCGGCCCGGCTATGCCATCGAGTACGACTACTTCGACCCGCTTCACCTGCGGGCCACGCTCGAAAGCCGCGCAATTCCCGGCGTGTTCTTCGCGGGTCAGATCAACGGCACCTCCGGCTACGAGGAGGCCGCGGGGCAAGGCTTCGTGGCGGGGGTCAACGCCGCGTACCGTGCCCTCGCCAGGGAAGACAAGTTCTCGCTCGATCGCGCACAGGCGTATATCGGCGTGATGATTGACGATCTGATCACCCAGGGCGCCTCCGAGCCCTATCGCTTGTTCACCTCCCGCGCCGAACACCGCCTGATCCTCCGCGCCGATAACGTGTATCGCCGCCTGGCTCCACTCGGCTACTCGTTGGGGTTGATCCCGCAGGCTGAATACTCCGCGATGGAAACCGACTGGAACATGGAGGATGAAATCACGAAACTGCTTGCCGCGCACTTCGTTGACGGCGTGAACCTCTTGCAGCATCTCCGCCGCCCGGAGACCATGGCGCGTGAAGTCGTCGCCCGGCACCCCAAGCTTGCAGGCATGGAGATCCCCGACCGGATTCTGTCGCGCGTTGAGATCGATGCCAAGTACTCCGGCTACATCGACAGGGCGAATGCCGATATCGAACGCCTTCGCAAGGAAGAGGGCCAGGCGCTGCCGGAAGACATCGACTATCCCGCCATTGAGGAACTCAGCTTCGAGAGCAGGCTGAAGCTCGCCAAGGTACGTCCTGCCTCCATAGGCCAGGCGGGGCGCGTTCCAGGGGTGACCCCCGCGGATATCTCCGTTCTTCTCGTCCGCCGCAAAGCCGGAACTCTGCCACGCACAAGGAGCCGTTAGTGACAGTGGACTTTGTCAAGGTGATCCCGTTTCGCATGACGCCCGACGGGCTGCGGATACTGGTTCTCAGGCGCACGCCCCATGACAACCTCGGCGACGATTTCTGGCAGGTCGTGTCCGGTACGCTCAAACGGGACGAATGGAGCCCCATGACCGCGCTGCGCGAGGTCGAGGAAGAAACCGGGCTTTCGCCGCTGTCGCTGTTCGAAGTCGATACGATTGCGCGCATCTGGCTTCGCAGACAGGATCGCATCATATGGGGCTCGGTGTTTGCCAGCGAGATGTCAGCGGGCGAAGTGCGTCTCAGTGAGGAACACGTCGAATTTCGCTGGGAAACCATCGAAGGTGCCTTGCGCTTGTTGCCAAGGCGCAGCCAGCGCGAGATAATCCACGTCTTTGTGGAGGACCTCGTCCGCGACAACAGGTGGGACGAGTTCCGAATGTGGGACGTCAGCCGCGGCTGGGCAAGGTTCAAGCCCCCTAACGGCACGATAGACCGCAATTTCTGACGCACGAGTTCTGGCGGGGTCGCCGAAAACCCGTGAACAAGTATCGGGCTTGCGCGAATATAGGGGTGACGATAGGCATTGAAGGGTAGCTTCTGAGCACCGAACGCGCATTTCGATCCGGAAGGAGAGCCTATGACCACTGGCAGAAGGATGATTTCCCTGTTGCTCGCCCTGGCTTTGATGGGGACGCTGGCGGCGAACGCGGGCGGCGAGGAGCCTGCTGCCAAGATTGGAAAGGGCTTTGCCTCGCTGTACACCCCCGTAACGTACACGGTAAATCCCTGCGTCAAGGGATACTCGCTGCCCCTTGCGGAAGGTTCCGTCGCCGCATGCAAGGCACTTGAGATTATGGGCATCGCCCCGAACGATCCGGGGCTGCTCGCCCGGGGCTTCGCGCTTGCCGACAGGCCTGATTCTGACGACATCGCCACCTATTATGCGATGCTGACCAATTCCAGAATCCCGGTACTCCTCACCGCCGATGCCGCCCTCCATATGCAGCACTGCCTGTTTATGGAGACGCTGGCAAAACTGGAGCAGGATGTCCTGAAGTCGAGTCTCGCCGACGTGATCCGCGAGATTAAGGCAAGGGCGGAAGAGCACCTTGGCGACAAGTCGAGCGCGATGCAGAAGAATGCGCGCGAGATGATAGTCTCCTACTGCGCCGTCGTGCTGGCCCTGTTGGAGGGCTCCACCCGGACGAAAATTGACGCAGCAGACAAGGAGATTCTTCTTATCGAGAATCACTCTGGCTCTGCCCCTTCTCCCATTTTCGGGTACTCAGAGGACTACTCGCAGTACATTCCCCGGGGCCATTACACTGCCTCCGAGAGTTTGGAGCACTATTTCAAAGCCATGATGTGGGTAGGTAGGATGACCTTTCTTGCCAAGGGGCCCTTCGTTGACTTGGAGACCGCCAAAGTGCAGAGCACTGCTGCGCTCATGCTGTCAGGATATCTTGAGAATGTGAGGGCAAAATACGACGCAATCTACTCGGCGACGGCGTTCTTTGCTGGCTTCTCCGACGATCTTAGGCCGGACTCCTACGCGGCCATCGCCAGGAAGCTCTTTGGCATCAACCCTCCCGACCTGACGTCGCCCGAAAGGTATGCCAGGTTCCTGTGGGAGATCGCACAACAGATTCCTCCGGACGTATACAGTGGAACGGGCGCCGTGGTTCTTCCACCTTCTTCTCTCGAGGTTCCCAAGCCGGAAGTCCTCGACAAAATCCTCTCTGACACCACCGGCTTGCGGCTGATGGGGCAGCGTTTTACCATTGATGGCTATTGGCACGGTCGCCTGACATCCCCAAGCGTCGGCAAGTTCAACGGTACGACCCCTCCATTCGCCAACGCGCCCAGCCGCACGATGGTAACCTCTCTTGATGTGATGGCCCTGCTCGGAAGCGATGTGGCAAAGGCGATTCTCAAGGAACAGCAAATGGACGCCTACGATGGGTACGCCGCAATGGAGACCAAGCTCGCAGGGCAATTGGGCAAACTGAGCAAGGAAAACTGGCATTCCACGATGTATATGTCCCTTCTTGACGCGGCACGTTCGCTCTTTGCGCATTCCGGCGAAGGCTGGCAACCATTCCAGCGCACTGACGCCTGGGAGCGCAGGCAACTCAACGCCGCGCTTGGCTCGTGGACTGCGCTGCGCCACGACACGATCCTTTACACCAAACAGGGCTATGGGGTGATGGGAACCGGTGGATTTCCAGAAAAGCCTGTTCCTTGCGTGGGCTACATCGAGCCCGAGCCCGAACTGTTCGCCCGAATGCTGGCGCTAAACCGGCAACTGCATGCAGGGCTTGTCAGGATTGCCCCGGATTTCAAGGACTCGATTTTGAAGATCGAGAAGTTTTCGGCTTTTCTCAACTTCTGCCTTAGCGTCTCCATCTCGGAGCTGGAGGGGAAGCAGCCGACACCGTCTGAACAGCAATGGCTGAAGTCCCTGCATTTGGCGATCAGGGAGATCATCGGAGAGATAAACGATGACTATGTGACCACCCTCGTTGCAGATGTCTTCACCGACACAGGCGGTAGTGAAGTTCTCGAAGTCGCCACCGGCCCCATGCGTTCGATGGTAATTGTGTGGTCACGTCCTGACGGCAACCTGGAGGTGGCCGTTGGCCCCATTTACTCGTGGGAGGAGTTCAAGCAGCCAATGAACAATCGCCTTTCGGATGAGGCTTGGAGAGAGATGCTGAAGAAGGGTCCGCGACCCGCCCCGGTCTGGATGAGGCCATTTTTTGCGGGGAAGTGAACTCAAAGGAGACGAGAGCCTATGAACGCTGCGAGAAGGGCCGCTTCACTGTTGCTTGCATTTGCGCTTCTGGGGACACTTGCCGGAATCGCGGTCGGTGAGGAGCCCGCCGCAAAGATCGGCACAGGCTTCGCCTCTTTCTACAAACCAGTGGAATACACCGTCAATCCCTGCGTCAAGGGCTACTCGCTTCCCCTTGCCGAAGGCTCCGTCGCTCAATGCAAATCCTTGGACATGATGGGAATTTCCTGCAACGATCCCGGGCTGCTTGCCAGGGGTTTTGCCGTTTCCGACAAGCCAGCAACGGATGACATTGCCACCTACTTCACATGGCTTACGGACTATGAAGTGCCAGTTCTCCTCACGGCCGATGCTGTCCTTCATATGCAACATGTGTTGTTCATGAAATCGCTTGCAGACCTCGAAGAAAACGTGCTTAAGCAGTATCTCACCGCAGCGATGCGCGAGATTAAGGCAAGAGCAGAGGAGTACATAGGCGACGAGACAGAACCCTCGCGGCGGAAAGCCCGAGAGATGATCGTTTCCTATTGTCTCGTTGCATTGGCATTGCTGGAGGGTTCCTCCGAGACGAAGGACGATGTCGCTAATAGGGAACTTGACTTGATCGGCAGACACTCCATGGTGTCCCCGTCACCAATTTTCACTTACAAGGAGGATTATTCGCAGTATGTTCCTCGAGGACACTACACCCGCAATGAGAATCTGAAACAATACTTCAGGACCATGATGTGGCTCGGAAGAATGACCTTCCTTGCCAAGGGGAAGATGCCGGGAATCGAAGACGCTCTTGTGAATGTGGAAACCGCCCAGGTGCAGAGCCTCGCCGCGCTTCTGCTTCCCGCGTATATGTCCAGGGAGCGTGCGAAATATGATGCAATATATTCGGCCACATCGTTCTTTGCAGGCTTTTCAGACGATCTCACCCCGGACTCCTACGCTCGGATCTCAAGAGGCCTATTCGGCGACAACCCTCCCGACCTCTCCTCCCCTGAGAAATATGCCGAGTTCCTCAGGCAAATCGCCCTGCAAATTCCCCCAGCCATCTACAGTGGCACAGGCGATGTCAAGGTCACTGATCCCGCTGCACTTGAAGGAGTGCCCAGACCGGAAGTCCTCGACAAGATCCTCTCCGACACAGTCGGCCTTCGGCTGATGGGACAGCGCTTCACTGTTGACGGTTACTGGCATGGCCGCCTGTGTTCCCCATCAGTCGGCGGATATACCGGCACTGGCGAGCCGTTCACGAACACCCCGAGTCGCAGCATGGTCACCTCGCTCGACGTAATGGCTCTGCTCGGCAGCGTAGAGGCGAAAGCTATCATGAAGGAACACCAACTCGACGCCTACGACGGCTATGCGGAAATGGCTACAAAGCTTTCTGCCCAGATGGGCAAGCTATCCGCTGACAACTGGCACTCGACGATGTTTATGTCAACCCTTGACGCGGCGCGGTCGTTGTTCGCGCGATCTGGTGAAGGTTGGCAGCCGTTCCAGCGCACCGACGCCTGGGAACGCAGGCAACTCAATGCCGCCCTCGGCTCCTGGACTGCGCTGCGCCATGATACGATCCTCTACGCCAAACAGCCCAAAAGTCCGAAGATGAGAGGGAGTGCAGCGCCGTATGAGCCCGTTCCTTGCGTGGGATACATCGAGCCGGAGCCAGAACTTTTTGCCCGCATGCTGGCGCTCAATCGCCAATTGCAGGCAGGGCTTGCCAAGATCGCGCCCGAGCGCGAGGGATTGACTCTTGAGATCGAGGCGTTCTCTGGTTTTCTTGAGTTCTGCCTCAAGGTCTCCATATCAGAATTGGAGGGGAGGCAGCCGACCCCATCTGAACAACAGTGGCTGAAGGGCCTCGGAACAACAATTAATAGGATTATTGGGCGGGAACCCCGTGACTTCAGAACTACGCTTGTCGCCGATGTCTTCACGGATCCAAACAGAAAGCAAGTCCTCGAAGTCGCTACGGGCAAGATGCGTTCTTTGGTGGTCATCTGGTCGCGGTCGGATGGAGTGCTGGAAGTTGCGGTCGGCCCCGTCTACTCGTGGGAGGAGTTCAAGCAGCCGATGGGCGACCGCCTGACCGACGAAGCTTGGATCGAACTGGTCGGCAAGGGCCCTCGCGCTGCCCCGGTCTGGCTGCAACCGTTCTTTGCGGGGAAGTGAACTCAAAGGAGAGTAGAGAGCCTATGAATGCTGCGAGAAGGGCCGCTTCACTGTTGCTTGCATTTGCGCTTTTCGGAACACTTGCCGGAATCGCGGTAGGTGAGGAGCCCGCCGCAAAGATCGGCACAGGCTTTGCCTCTTTCTACAAACCGGTGGAATACACCGTCAATCCCTGCGTCAAGGGCTACTCGCTGCCCCTTGCCGAAGGTTCCGTCGCCGCCTGCAAGGCACTTGATATTATGGGTATCGCCCCGAACGATCCGGGGCTGCTCGCCCGCGGATTCGCGCTGTCGGATAAGCTCTTGTCAATGAACATCGCCTACTATTACTCAAGCATGACCGGTAGCGAAGTGCCGGTTTTCCTCACCGCCGATACCGTTCTCCATATGCAGCACGTCTTGTTTATGAAGTCGCTGGCTGCCCTCGAGGAAAATGAACTGAGCCGCTCTATAGTCGAAGTGATGTGCGAGATTAAAGTACGCGCGGAAATGAACCTCGGCGACGAGCCAGATTCAATGCGGCGGAGGGCACGTGAGCTGATCAGTTCCTACTGCAAAGTCGCCTTGGCTTTGCTGGACAGCTATGCCGAGACCAAAGATAATGCAGTTAAGGGGGAGCTTGCCCTGATCGAACATCACGCAGGGTCAAGCCCATCACCGATTTTCGGGTACGCGGAGGACTACTCGCAGTACGTACCTCGTGGACACTACACCCACTCGGAAAAGCTGAAGAAGTACTTCAGGGCGATGACCTGGATCGGGCGGATGACCTTCCTTGCCAAGGGCAAGATGCCTGGGATGGAAGACGCTCTCGTGGATTTGAAAACCGCGCAGGTGCAGAGTCTCGCCGCGCTTATGCTTCCTGGATATCTTGCTTCCAAGCGTGCGAAATACGATGCAATCTACTCGGCCACGTCGTTCTTTGCAGGCTTCTCCGACGACCTCACGATGGATGCTTATTCCGGTATTGCCAGAAAGCTCTTTGGCGACAAACCTCCCGATCTCTCCTCGCCTGAGAAATACGCCGAGTTCCTGAAAGAGATTGCCTTACTGCTTCCGCCGGACATATACGGCAGCACAGGAGGCATCGCGGTCGGCGATCTGGCTGCCCTGGAGGGAGCACCCAAGCCGGAGCTTCTTGACAAGCTCCTTTCTGTCACAACCGGGTTCCGGCTGATGGGGCAGCGCTTCGCTATCGACAGCTACTGGCACGGTCGGCTCTGCTATCCGAGCGTCGGCAAGTTCAGTGGAACCGCCGAGCCCTTTACTAACGCCCCGTATCGGACGATGGTTAGCTCTCTCGATGTGATGGCGCTTCTTGGCAGCGCCGAAGCCAAGGCAATTCTGAAAGACCAGCAACTGGACGCCTACGAAGGATACGCGGAGATGGCTGCAAAGCTCTCTGCCCAGATGGGCAAGCTGTCCGCTGACAACTGGCACTCCACGATGTTCATGTCAACCCTTGACGCTGCGCGTTCGCTCTTCGCGCGTTCCGGCGAAGGCTGGCAGCCGTTCCAGCGCACCGACGCCTGGGAACGCAGGCAACTCAATGCCGCCCTCGGCTCCTGGACAGCGTTGCGCCACGACACGCTCCTGTATATCAAGCATGGTGGGGAAGGCGATGCCGGGCCGTCTAACAAGCCCTGTGTAGGGTACGTTGAGCCCGAACCAGATCTGTTCGCCCGCATGCTGGCGCTGAACCGGCAATTGCAGGCCGGGCTTGTAAGAATCGCGCCAACTTTCGAGGGCTTGACTGGGGAAATAGAGGCATTCTCTGGTTTTCTTGATATCTGCCTGAAGATATCCATCTCAGAGTTGGAAGGCAAGCAACCGACAGAAGCCGAACAGCAGTGGCTGAAGGCCCTTGGCACAACGATCTGGAAGATAATTGGTCGGGAACCCCGCGACTTCAGCACCATCCTTGTTGCCGATGTCTTCGGCGACGGGATCACTGGCCAAGTCCTCGAGACCGCCACCGGTCAGATGCGTTCGATGGCGGTCGTCTGGGCGAGGCCGGACGGCACTCTTGAGGTTGCTGTCGGCCCCATCTACTCGTGGGAGGAGTTCAAGCAGCCGATGGGCGACCGCCTGACCGATGAAGCATGGATCGAAATGGTCCGCAAAGGTTCCCGCACAGCCCCTGTCTGGTTGCAGCCGTTCTTTGCGGGGAAGTGAGGCAGGCACAAGCCAATGGAAAGGGCAGGTTATGCACTCCAGTGAAGTGGAGAAGCCGGTAGGAAACCCCGTGCCCGACATCCGGCATATCGCTCGGCTCGCAAGGCTGGAACTTACCGCCGAGGAGGAAAAGTCCCTCGCGGCCCAGTTGGACGCCATACTTGCTGCGTTCCGCGGCATTGCCGACGCCGATGTGTCTGCTCTCGATGACGAGACTCTTGCGAACGAAAGCTCCTGTCCTCTGCGTCCCGACGAGATAAAGCCCTCCGTCCCGCGCGACGAAATCCTCCGTTCTGCTCCCTGCGCGGAAGGCGGCGTCTTCAAGGTCCCAAGGGTTATCCCCTGATGCCTTTGCACGCGGAAATCTCCGGACTCTCCCCCGCGGACATTGCCCGAATGGTGGCGGGGGGCGAACTGCGGGCCGCGGATGTGCTGGACTGCTTCGAGCAGCGCGTCCGATCACTGAACCCCCGGCTGAACGCATTTATCGGCGAAAGTTGCGACGATGCCCGTGCGGCTGCCGGGAAGATCGACCGCGATGTTGCCGAAGGAATTCCTCCTGGCAGACTTGCCGGGGTCCCCGTCGCCGTGAAGGCAAACATCTGCCGCCGTGGCCAGCCGACGCATTGTTGCTCGCGCATCCTCGGCGATTATCGCCCCCCCTATGACGCCACGGTTGTCGAACGCATCCGCAGCGCTGGCGGGATCCCCGTCGGTCCTACGAATATGGACGAGTTCGCAATGGGCTCTTCGACCGAGTACTCGGCATTTGGCCCCACAGTCAATCCATGGGGCTCGCGGCTGATCCCCGGAGGCTCGTCTGGAGGCGCCGCCGCTGCGGTCGCTGCGGGCCTGTCACCGCTTGCGCTGGGCTCAGACACTGGCGGAAGCGTCAGGCAACCGGCGGCCCTGTGCGGGGTTGTCGGCTTCAAGCCAACCTGGGGCGAGGTGTCGCGGTTCGGCCTCGTGGCCTTCGCGAGTTCCCTCGACCAGGTGGGTCCGATCGGGCGCACGGTGCGCGATGCCCGTCTGCTTTTCGACGTGATCCGCGGACCTGACGAACATGACGCAACTTCGTTTCCGGCTTCCACAGCTTGCCCCAGGGCCGTGAAGTCCCTCGATGGCATTCGCCTCGGATTACCCCTGGAGTTCCTTGGCGAGGGGCTCGAAGCAGGCGTTCGCGCATCCGTTGAAACCGCGCTTGCCTCACTTCGCGACGCAGGCGCGAGCATCGTGGATGTTTCTCTTCCGACTCTGAAATACTCCGTTCCCACGTATCACCTTGTGGCGCAGGCAGAAGCTTCGAGCAACCTGGCCCGCTTCGATGGTGTCCGGTACGGCGTCAGGGCGCCGGAGTACGACGATATCCGGCAGTTGTACGAGCGCACTCGCTCAGCGGGCTTCGGCCCGGAGGTGAAACGGCGCATCCTGCTGGGAACGTACGTGCTGTCGGCGGGCTACTACGATGAGTTCTATGTCAAAGCTTCGAAAGTCAGGCGGTTGATGCCGAGAGAGTTCGAATCTGCGTTCGCCGGGGTGGACTTCATCGTGGGGCCTACCTCTCCGGTCACTGCTTTCCCCATCGGCGCAAAGGCAGGCAATCCACTGGCCATGTACCTGTGCGATGTCTACACGCTGTGCGCCAACCTGGCCGGGCTGTGCGCGGTCTCCATCCCTTGCGGGCTCGCGGAGGGTCTGCCAGTCGGATTGCAGATACTGGGCCGTCCGCGTGACGACAACGCGCTGTTGGATGTTGCCGGGTTTGCCGAGGAAGTCCTGGGTGTGCTGCCGGATCCGATGGCGGCTGCTATATCCTGACAGTACTGCAAGCCGTATAGGCCGCGCGGACATCAGATGCAATCGCCTGTTTCAGATCGTCGTACGTGTCGAACTTCCGGTTGGCGCGCAAGTACTCCACGAAGATAATCTCCACTTCCCGGCCGTACAGTTCCATATTCCGCCCGATGATGTGGCTCTCCACAGCTCCGACGTATTCCGATGCACCTTCTGACGGCGCGACGAAGGCCGCCGAGGCCAGAAACTCGCTGCCCACCCGCGTGATTGCAGCATACACCCCGGGGGGTGGCGCGAGCCTCCCGCGCGCATCGAGGTTCACGGTGGGGAATCCCAACTGCCTGCCGACCTGCTTGCCCGGCATTACCACGCCCCAGAACGAGAATTTCCTGCCCAGCATGCGTTCCGCGGAGTTCATGTCGCCCCTGCTTACCGCTGTCCGGATTTCGGTGCTGGAGATCGGCGCTCCACCGCTCCAGAGCGATGTTCCCTGTCGCACAGTCAATCCGAGCTCGGGCGCCATTTTGCACAGAAGGGCGTAATCCCCGCTTCCGCCCTTGCCGAAGCGATTGTTGAAACCAAGCAGTACAGCGCGTGTTCCAAGCCTGCCGACCAGAACCTTGCGGACGAAGTCCTCGGGCGGCATCGCGGCAGTATCGGAGTCAAAAGTCACAACGGCCGTGCCGTCGATGCCAAGGTGCTCGAAGATGTAGAGCTTCTGTTCGAGGGATGTTATCTGGTTCGGTGCTCCGCCTCCGATCACGGACCGAGGGTGCCGGTCGAAGGTGACCACGGCGCAGAACCCGCCGCGGCCGCGGGTCCAGAAGATAAGCTGCCGCAACAGGGCAATATGACCGAGGTGCATCCCGTCGAACATCCCGAGGGTTGCGATCACCGGTCTCTGCGTGGAAAACGACTCTTCGGCTTTTATCACCTGCATGGCGAGCAGGAAATATAATTACGCCAGCACGGCTGGTCAAATCAAAAGGGAGTGCGGAATGAAGCCGTTTCTGATTCTTGGGACGGATACGGGGGTCGGCAAGACCCATTTTGCCCTGCGATATCTGCACTACTGCTCCGAAAATAACCATGGCGCCACTGTCTTCAAACCGTTCGCTTCCGGTGTCGAATATGTCAAGGGCAGGGGGCTGATAAACCTTGATATTCACTACCTTGCCGAGGCAGCCGGAGTCCAGCCCAAGCAGATCAATTTCCAGACATTTGAGCGTCCGCTTGCCCCGGCGATCGCCGCCGAGATAGAGAAACTCACCGTGGATGTCAAGGCCTCTGTGGAATGGTGCCGCGCGCGCATTGCCGATAACACCGCATTCGAGGGTGCCGGTGGAATTCTGGTCCCGCTGACGAATTCGTGCACGCTGCTCGATCTTGCGTGTGAGCTTGACCTGCCGGTTGTCCTGGTCACTCGTATGGCCCTTGGCACCATCAATCACACCCTCCTTTCAGTGGAAGCGATCCGTTCTGCCCGGCTTCGCCTCGCAATGGTCGTTACCAGCATGGAAGCCCCGCTGATGACAGAGGCCGGAGAATCCTCCATCAAGTACCTGAAGCGCCATCTCGCGCCGCTTCCCATTCGATTGCTGCCTCACGTCGAGCCCTCCTCCCCCTCGCAGATAAACGAGAGGCTTCTCTTCGATGAACTGCGCGACAGGCTCGCGAAGATCTGATATTGTGCCGGGATTTCCCGATGGAGACATTTCGGCCGTCCAACGGGTGGAGAAAATGAGAATGCGTCGTCCCGTTCGAGCCCTCCTCCTTGTCATTGTGGCCGGTTGCCTGGCCGTCGTGCCAGCGTCGTTGTCTGCACCGCGCGCGGAAGACACAACTCCCGCACCGTCAATCACCCAGGTAATCGAACATTCGCCAACCGGTCCCGTCGCATCTCCCACGGCAGGCGCACCGCAGCCGCCATCCAAATATGCTGCCCATCCCCCTGTCGGCGTTCCCCTGACCAAAACCGGCCCCGCCACTAAGCTCGTCACTGAGAAATACGGCGACCGCAAGGTCCTTCTGGACGCTTTCGACTCGATGCCCGCCCTGCGGACCAGGGCCATCGAGACCATCTCGCGCGAATATGGGTTGTCGGTGCATCGCATGGAGGAAATCGAGTTCAGGATAACTGACCTTGGCGAGGCAAAAGGGCGCAGGGAAGGCCTTCTTACGGCGGAGCGCATTTCCGATCACGACAAGACCGTGGTTGTATTCTACAGCGAGTTCATCGTTAACGGGATGACAGACCTCGACGAAACGGTCATCCATGAGATGGACCATGCGATTATGAAGGAGATCATGCCCGCCGCGCAGTACGGAGCGCTTCCCAAGTGGTTCCGCGAGGCGTCATCGATCTGGATAGCGGGGCAGGGCAGTCATAAGATGGACCTTATTTTTGTCGGTGCCTTTCCGCTGAATCCCGAGGCGCAGATTGCCGGACTGGGAACCGTCCGGGGATTCAACAGTTACGCGGAGTACTACCTTGCATTCGATTACATCAACTCGAAGTGGGGAGATGAGGCCCTGCGCCTTCTGATGCAGGCCACTGTTGCGGGAGTGGATTTCAGGGCGTCTTTCGAGGGCTCCCTCAAGGTGACAATGCCCGAATTTCTGAAAGGGGCGCGGAAGTATGCCGAGGACAAGGCCGCTCAATGGCTTGATTCCGACCCTGGAATACGCCCGCTGATGGCTGGTGTGGACGCCTATCGTGGCCACGATGCTGCCTGCGTTCCCCTGCTGAATAAGGCCATCTCCGCAACCGGCAACGACACTGTCCGCTCTGTCGCAACGTACTACCTCGGCCGATGGAAATTCACATCCGACGATATCGCAGGCGCCCTCCCCCTGTTGCGCACTGTCGCGTCCAGAGGAAGTGACAATACCTTCCGGGACGATGCGCTCTCATACTTGGGCGCCGTCGGCCTCGCGGCTGCGGAGGCTGATCTCGCTGCGCTTACTCCGGCCCAATTTGCCGATTCCGAAAGTGCGTACTGGGAACTGATCTTCGATCATCCGTACTCGGGGTACATCGCCGAGGCGCACTGGAGTCTGGGCAGGCTCTACAGGCTCACCGGGCATCCTGCCGAGGCGCTTGCGCGCTTCCTCCACGTCACTGCCTCTTTCAAGAATAATGCGCGTGTGAAGTCGGCATGGGTCGAGGCTGCCGAAATCTGCGAGTTGCAGGGAGACCGCGACCATGCGGTGGAATACGCCCGCAATGCCCTGGATGGCCACAATCAGGGCGTCGAGGATCGGGCTCGCGCGCTCCTCGCAAGGCTGGGGCAGAAATGAAAAGGCCCCCAAGCGGGGGCCATATAGAAGCGAGGGTTTCCTTAAATTGTCATGTTATAGGCTTAACCCCCCGGAACCGCTCCGAGGGGAAAGGCCAGAGTTGGGGGCAGCGGGAACTGTTGAGTTCCCGGTAGCTTCCTTACTGGTTGCCGATCTCCGCGCGTTCGAGCATTGCCGCCTGTGTGCCGTTGGGGCTGTCATAGGACCAGTCGCGGCGGCTGCCTTCAGCGAAGTAATCATCCCCGCACTCGACAACGCCCGTCTGGACCGCCAGCGTGGTTACCCACTGCCATGTGCGCGGCCCGAAGTCCTCGTTGCCTCGGCTGGTGCCGCGAAGGTACGGCTGGCCCTGCGATAGCACAAAGATGCCTTCGCTGACCGAGAACGTCTGGGGGAATGTGGAGATGCGGTACGCGGCTCCCTTGATGGAGGCGTAGATTTTTCCTGAGATAAGGGCGAACGAATAGTTGTCGCCACGCGTGCCGCCGATGCGAACCACGGTGCCGGGCGTGAGGGTTACCGAAGAGCCATCCTCAAACGCAACCAGCGCATCGGCATCGGACCGCAGCAGCGTTCCGGGTGATAACTTCGAAATATCGCTGTTCAGCGCCATCCAGGCCATCGCCCGTTCGGGCAGGTATTCGACCTCATTCACTATCTTGGCGATCTTAGGCGCCGGGCAGATGCCGCCCGAACCGACCCAGGGGAAGTAGAACGCTGTCAGGAAGGCGACCACGATGGCGGCTGCAACTCCCGCGATTGCGAAGCGATTGATAAGGAAGCGCTCGAAAATCGTCGGTCCGTAGAGCTTGCGGCGAAGCGATGGCATCAGGTCAATGCCTTCAAAGGCGGAGAGCGGCGGATCCTGCGCACGCAGAACACGGCCGACCGCTGACAGCGATTCGACCTCGCTCCGGCAAACCTCGCATGTCGGTAGGTGGCCCGCTATCGCCTCCAGCCTGGAGGGCGGCAGGTCGCCGTCGATATACAGGGAAAGCTCGTCACCGTTCGGGCAGTTCATAGATGCCTCTTCATTCCTTCGTAAAACCGCTGCGCCTCTTCTTTTCAACGCACTCAGTGATCTTCTTGCGGGCCCGGTAGATCCAGATCTTAACCTCCGGCAACGTCGCCCCGAGCGCTTCGGCGACATCCCGGTATGACAGTCTCTCAAGTTCGAAGAGCATCAAAGCCCGCTTGTGGTGTTCTGGAAGCTCGTCCAGCGCAACCGAAAGCTCTTCGAGCTCTTCCGCTCTCATCGAGATTTCCTCGGGTCTTCCCGCTGACGATGGGATCAGGTCCTCCATGGAACCCGATTCACCGTCCGCGTCCTTGACTGAGCTGAATGAAACAAGCGGCATTCGCCTGCTCGCCCGCTTCCTGATCTTCAGCGTGTCCAGGCACAGGTTCGTCGCTACTCGAAACAGAAATGCGGCGAAACTTGCCCGAGGCTCGAACTGCGGAGCGTACCGGAATATTCTTAAAAAGACCTCTTGTGCTATGTCTTCAGCCAGTTGCATGTCGCGTACATAGCGATAACAGAACCGGATCACTCGGGCCTGATACTTGACTACGAGTGTCTCGAAGGCGGCTTCGTCTCCTGCTGCCGTCATCTTCAACAGTTCATTGTCATCCATCAGCCTAATCCCTTAACGACAAAATTCACTTGGGGTTACAGCCGAAATTGCGCGTCATCTTCTGCCACGCGCTCTTCAGTTCGAAAAGCCCGCAGGAAAGAGCTTCCCGGCCGCTTCGTGCAATGTCCAGACGGGGCTCGGAAATGACCTCTCCGATGCGCGCGAACGGCAACCCTTTCAACAGCCGCCGCACCTTGGGCTCGTTATCCGGTGTGACTTCGACCAGCCATCGTGTGGCCGACTCCGAGAACAGCAGCGTCGCCGTCGTATGCCTGCCTGTCGCAGGGACTTTGTCCAAGGCGATTTCGGCCCCGAGCATCCCGGCGAACGCCATCTCTGCAGCCGCCACGGCCAACCCGCCTTCGCTCAGGTCGTGGATGGATGCGAAAATTCCTTCGCGGTTCGCGCGGCCCATTGCCCGGAACAGCTTGGGCGCGGTGTCCTTGTCCACTTCCGGCACCCGTCCACCCGTAGGGAGTCCAAGTACCGAGTGCAGGTGCGAGCCACCCATCTCGCGCTTCGTCAACCCAACAATGTACAGGGCGTTGCCCGCCCGCTTCAGGTCCATCGTCCTTGTCCTGGCGATGTCGTCGAGGATGGCTATGGAACTGATGAGCAACGTGGGCGGAATGTGGATTACCCCATGTCCGGTGTCGAAGGTATTGTGAAGGCTGTCCTTGCCCGAGATGAACGGTGTGCCGAACAGAATCGAGTAGTCGTAGCATGCCTTCGAGGCCATCACCAGCGTGCCGAGTTGCTCCGGCAGCCGCGTGTCGCCCCAGGCGTAATTGTCCAGCAGCGCCGCCTGGTCAATGTCGCCACCCACCGCGATAACCTGCCTGAGCGCCTCGTCTATCCCGCATGCCGCCATACGATAAGCGTCCAAGTCGCCGTAGCGCGGGTTCATCCCGCATGCTACCACGAGCCCCTTTCGGGATCCGTACACCGGCGCGATAGCCGCCGCGTCTCCCGGGCCGTCGCCTGTCACGCCGACCAGCGGCTTCAGCACGCTTGTGCCCTGGACCTCGTGGTCGTACTGGCGGATAATCCATTCTTTGGATGCCACGTTCGGTGAGGCCAGAATCTTCAGTAGTGCGTCGCCTGCGTTGAACCGCCCGACGGGAGGCTCGGGGCGCTTGACGGGTACGTGGGTCGCGGTCCTGTGCAACCGGGGCAGCCCGCCGTGCAGGAAGGCCATATCCATATCGCACACGCGCTCGCCCCGGAAGAAAAGCTCCAGGCGGGCGGTGTTGGTGAATTCTCCTATGACGGTCATCTCGACGCGCTCGGATGCGCAGATGCTCTCAAGCGCCGCACGATTCTCCGGCGGCACGGCCAGCGTCATCCGCTCCTGCGCCTCGGATATCCAGATTTCCGTGTACGATAATCCCTCGTACTTTAGCGGAACCACGTCCAGGTTGACTCTGACGCCCGTATGTTCGCCCATCTCGCCGACCGCGCTCGAAAGCCCGCCCGCGCCGCAGTCGGTTATCGCCCGGAACAGTCCCCGGTCACGTGCGGTCAGTATCGCGTCGGCCAGCTTCTTTTCCTCGATGGCGTTGCCAATCTGAACCGCGCCGCTCGAAAGCTCTTCGCTCTCGTGCGTGAGCTCGATGGACGAGAACGTTGCGCCGTGGATTCCGTCCCGCCCCGTCCTGCCGCCCAGCAGCACCACGAGGTCGCCCGGCTTCACTTCCTTGTGCGCGTGCCCTTTCGGGATGATGCCCACGCTGCCGCAATACACCAGCGGGTTGCCGGTGTACCGCTCGTCGAAATACACTGCACCGTTGGCCGTCGGGATGCCCATCCGGTTTCCGTAGTCACGCACTCCGGCCACTACGCCGTCCATTATCCTGCGCGGGTGCTGTGCGCCCGAAGGCACGTCCTTGTCCGGCATCTGCGGGTCGCCGAAGCAGAAAACGTCCGTGTTCAATATCGGCTTTGCCCCGAGCCCCGTGCCGAGGGTATCCCTGATTACGCCGCCTATCCCTGTGCCCGCGCCGCCGTAGGGCTCCAGCGCGGAGGGGTGGTTGTGCGTCTCCACCTTGAAGGTTACATCGAAGTCCTCGTCGAACTCGATCACGCCCGCATTGTCGCGGAATACCGACACGCACCACGGCTTGTCGAGCTCGCGCGTTGCCCGTGCGATGGTCGAGGCCAGCAGGTTGTCGATGATTCGACCGTTGAAGTTAATGACGCCCTTCAGCGTCTTGTGGACGCAGTGTTCGCTCCACGTCTGGGCAAGCGATTCGAGTTCCACATCGGTGGGGTTGCGCCCGAGCCCCTTGAAGTGTGCCTGGATCGCCGCCATTTCATCGGGGTTGAGCGAGAGCATTCCCTTCTTGCTGATGGCCATCAGTTCGCTCTTCGACGCCGTCAGAATCGGCACGGTGACAAGCTCGTGGCGGTGTGATGCGGGGGCGTGTTCTTCCCAGCGTTCGATGCCGCCCACGACTATGCGCTCGATCATCCCGTTGGCCAGGATTCTGCGCGCCACGGCCGCCGCCTTGACAGGGCTGGCGGGGCCG